>MDSZ01185731.1_pt1 | contig 55925 bp, 45 predicted proteins | sample 811201 | NCBI WGS metagenome assembly MDSZ01 (sample SAMN05326647, study PRJNA326480) | marine metagenome | isolation source: seawater | place: Indian Ocean: North | collected 2010
AACCTCCTGTTCGGGTGCTTCCTTGAGGTTTTCATAAGGGCTGTCCAGATTGGGGCTCCAGAACAGACGGACTTGATCGCCCGGAAAGAAGTGCACATGCAGGTACTTGTCTTGCCGGGTACGAGGCGGGCTGGACACTTGTCGGGTGATGGTTTCCTCACGCAGCCCAGCATCGTACTGAGCTTGGGTGGTGCTCTTGATCCATTGCACGGTCAGCACATCGCCTTCGATACGCGTGCAGCATACTGCCCCACCATTCCCCCCCCAGGCCTCATTGACGAAATAGCTGAAGACAGGTCGATCCGTATGATTGTGTCCATACAAGATTGCGCCGGGCATACGGGTGTAAGCCCAGGCCATATAAACCAGCAGTAACGCCCCCACTAGCAACAAACCGATCAAGCTTTTGTGTGGCGATGATGGCGCCCACTTCATCCCTGTTCGTTCCGCTCGGCGAGCACATTGGCCAGGGCCAGTCCCTCCAGCTCCACGCGCTGTACCATCGATGGCCAGTCGGGATGCTGGCTGAGCGGCTGGTTGCTCATCAGGCTGTAGAGTGCGTAGAAGGATTGATCCGACTGCTGGCTCAAGCCCGCCTCGTGCGCGTGCGACAGTGCCTGGCTGACCTGGTTAAGGCGCTCGCCATGGCAATCGCTGAGAAATACCTGCGGGGCATGCTGTTGCAACTCGGCCACCAGCGCCTGAGCATGCAGATCGACGCCCAGCGCCTCGACCAGCGCCTGGTCGAGTTCGATGGGCTGATAGGCAGGCACGCGACCTTGCGCCAGACCCTCGAAACGCTGCCAGCCCTGGGCGCTCGGTAGCCACCAGTGTTCGATAGGCCCGAACAGCCAGGCGTGCCAGGGTTGTTCCTGGCGCGCATGAAGGACAGGCAGTACATTGTGCGCATAGCTGCGTATCAGCAGCGTGTCGCCATCGATGTCGCGGCAGGCGAGGGCGTCGCCCAGATGTTGCTGCAACTGCAGCATGTCCAGGCGGCTGCTCAGCCAGCCATGCCGTGCATTGGGTGCGAGCCGTTCGTATTGCTCTTGCAAGGCACTGAACGGTTGGCCGCTTAGCTCGACCATTGCCGGGCCTTCATAACGTAGATGCTCCATATCGGCCTGATGCAGCAATGGCCAGAGCCTGTGCTCGGCCAGAATAGTCTGGCGGGCATCGGAGGATAGCAGGCCAAGCTCCACCACCAGGGCCAGGCTATGGCCAGCGGCCAGCGCCTGCTCCCAGTCGTTTCGCGAGACGTCCAGTGCATTCATGCCGAGGCTCCTGCCAGCGTCGCGTTACCTTCGCGCATGGCTTTGCGCAGGCATTCGAGGCAGATACCCTTAGGGGGCGTCAATTTCCCCCTGGCTAGCGTGTGTTCGGGAGGCATGACTTTCTCCCCAGCTATAGCACGATCAAGCAAGTTGCCAGCTCGATCACTGTCTGCCGCCCACGGAATCACCGGCGCCAGAATCTTCAACCCCGACCCGCTACCCGGCCCACCCCCGGAGTTCATCTTGATCGTCGCGCCGCTGATGGTCACGCCGCTGGGGTCGAGTTTGACGAAGCTGCCGCCGCCGGCGGCGGTGAGTTCCATGCCGGCGTCGATCACCACCTTGCTGCCGGCGTTGTAGTGAATCTCGTTGCCCGCTTCGATGAACTGGCCGGTGCCGATCTTGTTGTGCTGGGTGGTGGCGACGGTGAGGTGGTCGTTGGCGCGCACTTCGATCTTGCGGTCGAGGTCGGTGGTGCGGTGTTCCTCGGCCTGCATTTCCGCGTAGCTGTTGGCTTCGACGGTGTCGTGGCGTTCGTTGCCGATGCGGATCTTCTGGTCGTGCTCGACGTTCTCGTCCCAGTCGCGCTCGGCGTGGATGTAGATCTGCTCGGCACCCTTGCGGTCTTCGATGCGGAATTCGTTGTAGCCGCCGCCACCCGGGCTGCTCAGGGTCTTGAACAGGCTGCGGGTCTTGTTCGCGGGCAGCTCGTAGGGCACCACATGCTCGGCGTGGTAGAGGCAACCGGTAACCAGGGGTTGGTCGGGGTCGCCCTCCAGGAAGGTCACCAGCACTTCCATGCCCACCCGTGGGATGGCCACGCCGCCGTAGGCATCGCCGGCCCAGTTGGAGGCCACACGCAGCCAGCAACTGGTGGTGTCATTGCCGATGCCGTCGCGGTCCCAGTGGAACTGCACTTTCACCCGGCCGTACTGGTCGCAGTGGATCTCTTCGCCGGCTGGGCCGGTGACGACGGCGGTCTGGCTGCCCAGGACCTTGGGCTTGGGATGTTCGAGCAGTGGGCGATAGGGAATGTCCCAGGGCGTGGCGACGAAGCGGTTGCGGTAGCCCTGCTGGAAGCCGTCACCCGGCTGGGTGTGGCTGGTGACCGACTCTTCCAGCACCTGCGGTTGCTTGCCTTCGTGGATGACTTCACACAGCAGCCAGAGGTCGTTCCACTGTTCGCGCGGGTGGCCGGCCAGCGCCAGGAAGTGGCCGCTGGCCAGGTAGGCGTCGCTCTTGCCCTCGGCGAGTTCGTAGTCGCTGCGCAGGCGCTCCAGGCTGCGCTTGGCCAGGTGCTTGCCGCGGGTGCGATCGGTGAAGCGTCCGGGATAGTCGTAGACCTCCAGCGCCGGGGTGAACTCGCTGCTGTAGTCCGCCTCCATCTGCAGTTTGGGCTGCTCGAAGTCGTAGTCGCGCCAGGTGGCCTGAGTGCTGCGGGTTTCCATGCGCACGCCGAAGACGCTGACCACTTCGTTGTCGGCGGAGAGGCCGCTGTCCTGCTGGTAGTTCAACGGATCGAGCTTGGGGAAGACGCTGGCGTCATCGCCAAACACCAGTACATGGCCGTCCTCGCTGTGCTGGAAGTGGAAGCTGATCCCTTCTTCCTCGCACAGGCGCTGGATGAAACGCAGGTCGCTTTCGTCGTACTGGGTGCAGTAGATGCGCTCGGGGTAGACGTAGGGGCCGAACTGCATTCGGTAGTCGGTACCGTCCAGCAAGCCGTGTTCTTCGAGTACGGCGGCGATGATCTGCGGGGCGGTCAGGTGCTGGAAGATGCGCTGGTCGAAGCTGTGGCCAAGGTAGGCCAGGCTGGGGCGCAGGTCGATGTGGTAGCGCGTCAGGCGCTTGCCGGAGTCGCCCTGGGTGATGCCATGAATGATGCCGTGGACACCCTTGTCGCTCGGGCCGAAGGCCAGGTAGGCGGTCTGGTTGATCAGCTCGTTGAGGTCGAGGTCGGCACGCGGGCTGACCAGCTCGATATCGAAGCGGTAGGGCTTGTTGAGCATCTCCCGGCCAGTGAACGAGAGCACTTGCAGGTCGCTTTCGACGGCGGGAATGGTGAGGGGGATATGCGCCTGGTTGGCATCCAGCATGGCGGTTTCCTTCCTTAGATCCGGGCAGGGCATAGGGTGCCCAGCTCAGGTGGCAGGATCAATACTGGCCGGGCGATAGCATGACCTGGGTCACGCTAGGCGATACGCCCTTGTGCGGACTGCACGGGCGAGCCGGCCGGATCGGGCAGGTCGGCAATTTTCCTCGCGGGCACGCACGCAAGACAGCGACCGTTCCACGCCTCTAGCCTTGGGCCATCGATTGATGACGGAGGCGAGGATGAATTCCTGGCGCAACATCAGCCTGTGGATGGATCAGCTCGACGAGCCCCTGCAGGCGCGAGCCGCCTTGCAGGCGGACCTGCAGGCGGACGTGGCGATCATCGGCGCGGGCTATACCGGGCTGTGGACGGCCTACTACCTCAAGCGCCAGGCGCCGCAGCTGCGCGTGGTGATCCTGGAGGCCGAGACCGCAGGCTTCGGTGCTTCAGGGCGCAACGGTGGCTGGCTGATGGGCAATCTGCTCGGCGAGGATCGCATGCTGGCCGCCTTGCCCGCGGCCGAACGCAAGGCCTCGTTCGACCTGCTGCACGGCATTCCCGATGAGGTGGCGGCGGTGGTCGGGCGCGAGGGCATCGACTGCGACCTGCGCAAGGGCGGGGTGCTCTATTGCGCCGCGCGTTACCCGGAGCAGGAGGTGCGCTTGCGCGAGTATCTCGCCGAGCTGCGCGCCCTGGGCCTGGGCGAGGAGGACTATCGCTGGCTGGCACCGAGCGAGCTGGGCGAGCAGTTGCGCATGGCCAATGCCTACGGTGCGCTGTACAGCCCGCACTGCGCGACCATTCAGCCCGCCAGGCTGGTGCGCGGGCTGGCCCGCTGCGTCGAGGGCATGGGTGTCGAGCTGTATGAACGCAGCCCGGTGATCGACTGGCAGCCCGGTACGGTGCGCACTGCCCAGGGCCGCGTCACGGCAGACTGGGTGGTGCCGGCCATCGAGGGCTATGCCGCGACCCTGCCGCCGCTGGGCAATCACCAGCTGCCGGTGCAGAGCCTGATCGTCGCCACCGAGCCCCTGCCTGCGGATGTATGGGCGGGGATCGGCCTGGAACGTGGCCAGGCGTTCAGCGAGTTCAGCCGGCAGGTCACCTACGGCCAGCGCAGCCTGGATGACCGGCTGATCTTCGGCGCGCGTGGCGGCTATCGCTTCGGCGGGCGCCTGCGCAGCGACTTCAGCCTGACCCGGGACGAACTGGACCTGCGTCGCTACCTGATGGGGGAGATCTTCCCGCAGCTGCGCAACGTGCGCTTCACCCACTCATGGGGCGGCAACCTCGGCATGGCGCGACGCTTCCAGCCGCACATGTTGCGCGATGCGCGCAACCGGATCGCCCTGGCCGGCGGTTACGGCGGCGAGGGCGTGGGGGCCACCAACCTGGCTGGGCGAACCATGGCCGACCTGATTCTCGGACATGACAGCGAGCTGCTGCGACAGCCCTGGGTGCTGGCCGACAGCCCGGTTTCCCGTCTCAGCCGCTGGGAGCCCGAGCCATGCCGCTGGCTCGGCTACAACGCGATCATCCGCAGCTTCGTCCACGAGGACGAGGTGCTCGCCAACCCGCGCAGCCCGGCCTGGCGTCGACGCCTGGCGCAAGCCGTGGCGGGGCGCATGGAAAGCCTGATGAGCTGAGCGAGTGCCTGGCTCTCACCGACCTTCAACCTGGAGCTCACATGAACATCACCCATTTCCGCAATACCCAGGACATCGTCCTGGATGAGTCCAACCCGGTGGCCGTGCCGCTGAGCGAGCCGGTGGCGGTGGCCTCGACCACCAGCGTCGAACGCAGCGATGGCGTCGAGACCGGCGTCTGGGAGTGCACACCGGGGCGTTGGCGCCGGCAGATCGTGCAGCAGGAGTTCTGCCACTTCATCGCCGGGCGCTGCACCTTCACCCCGGATGGCGGCGAACCGATCGAGATCGCAGCAGGTGACGCATTGATGTTGCCGGCCAACACCCTGGGCATCTGGGACATACAAGAAACGCTGCGCAAGACCTATGTGCTGATCTTCTGATCCGGCACTTTTTTCAGTGACTGCCTAGAACAACAACTCACGAGGTAACCCATGCTGAAGAAACTTCTACCGTGCCTGTTGCTGGCCGGTACCGCCCACGCCGCCGACAGCGTGCGCATCTACAACTGGACCGACTACATCGCCCCCGACACGCTCAAGCAGTTCGAGCAGAGCAGCGGCCTGGCTACGCACTACGATGTCTACGACAGCAACGAGACGCTGGACGCCAAACTGATGGCCGGGCGTTCAGGCTATGACGTGGTGTTTCCCTCCAACCACTTCATGGCCCGGCAGATTCAGGGTGGTGCGCTGAAGAAGCTGGACCGCGGCAAGCTGCCCAACTGGAGCAACCTCAACCCGGTGCTGATGAAGGCGCTGGAGGTGAACGACCCCGGTAACACGCATGGTTTCCCCTATCTGTGGGGCAGCACCGGCATCGGCTACAACGTCGACAAGGTGCGTGAGGTGCTGGGCGACGATGCGGCGATGGACAGCTGGGACGTGTTGTTCGACCCGAGCAAGCTGGCCAGGCTCAGCCAGTGTGGCGTGGCAATTCTGGACAACGGTCCGGAGATGCTGCCCATCGCCCTGCATCACCTGGGCTTGCCCCATCACAGCAAGAACCCTGACGACTACAAGCGTGCCGAGGCGCTGCTGATGGAGATGCGCAAGAACGTGCGTTATTTCCACTCGTCCAAGTACGTCGGCGACCTGGCCAATGGCGAGATCTGCATGGCCGTGGGTTTCTCCGGCGACATCATGCAGGCCGGCGCGCGAGCTGCCGAGGCAGGCAACGGGGTGAAGATCCGCTATGAGATCCCCAAGGAGGGCGCGCCGATCTGGTTCGACATGGTGGCGATGCCGGTCGACGCCAGCAACGAGGAGGGCGCCTACGCCTTCATGAACTACCTGCTGCAGCCGGAAGTGATGGCGGCCATCAGCAACCACGTGAAGTATGCCAATGGCAACGCCAAGGCCGATGTGCTGGTCGAGCCCGCCCTGAAAGCCGACCCGACCGTGTACCCGCCAGAGTCGGTGATGGACAAGCTGTACACGCTGGAGGCCATGCCGCTGAAGATCGACCGGGTGCGCACGCGCATCTGGAGCAAGGTCAAGAGCGGCGTCTGATCACCCCCCACCCTGGATAGCACAAACGCCGCGAGCCTCTGCAGGCTCGCGGCGTTTTCCTGTGCTTCGCTGGCAGCCAGGCGCTGCCTGCCCAGACATCAGACCTTGAAGCGCCCCAGCAGGCTGTCCTGCTGGCCAACCTGTTCCACCATCGAGGCGCACTGACGCACCTGTTGCTCGGCGCCGCCAGCCAGCTCATGACTGATGTCGCGGATGTTGGTGGTGTTGCGGTTGATTTCCTCGGTGGTCGCGCTCTGTTCCTCGGCCGCCGTGGCGATCTGCAGGTTCATGTCGTTGATGCGGGTGATCGCCTCGCGGATGCGGCCGAGCATGTCGTTGGCCGCGCCGGCTTCTTCGGCGGTCTTGCTGGCCGTATCACGGCTCTGCTGCATGCGGCTTTCCGCCTGGCGTACGCCGCCCTGCAGCTGGTCGATCATCTGGCGGATTTCCTGGGTCGCCTGCTGCGTGCGCGAAGCCAGCGAACGAACCTCGTCGGCGACCACGGCGAAGCCGCGACCGGACTCGCCGGCACGCGCGGCCTCGATGGCGGCGTTGAGGGCCAGCAGGTTGGTCTGCTCGGCGATGCTGGTGATCACCTGCAGGATCGACTCGATGTTGTGGCTGAGCTTGGCCAGCTCGTTGATCGCGTGGCTGGTCTGGTCCATCTCGTCGGCCAGGTGGCGAATCGCCGAACTCGACTGCGAGACCACGCGCACGCCGCTTTCGGTCTCCTCGTTGGCCGCGACGGCCGCCTGGGCTGCTGCCTGGGCGTTGCGTGCCACCTCCTCGGCGGTGGAGGCCATCTCCTGCATGGCGGTGGCCAGCTGATCGAGTTCCTGCAGCTGCTCCTGCAGGCGGCGGGCGGCCTGTTCCGACTCCTGCGATGTCAGCGCGGTGCTTTCGCGCACCTGGTGCGAGCTGCCCATCACGTCGCCGATCAACGTCTGCAGGGTTTGCAGGAAGCGGTTGAACTCCAGCGACAGCTCGCCGATCTCGTCATTGCTGGTGATCGCCAGACGCCGGGTCAGGTCGCCTTCGCCGCTGTTGATCTCGCGCAGCGAGGTGCTGAGCAGGCCGAGCGGCTTGAGCAGGCTGTTCATCAGCAGGCCGAGCACCACCAGGCTGATGGCCACGCCTACCACGGTGCCACCCACGGCCAGCCAGGTCAGGCGATCGGCCTCGGCCATCACCACGCTCTCGTCGAGCACCACGCCGATGTACCAGTCCATGCCACGCAGATTGGGCAGGGGGGTGAAGGACACCAGCAGGCTCTTGCCGTCGGCATCGACCTCGTGCAGTTCCTTGCCCAGGGCCGGGCTCTGGCCATCGAACAGCTCGCTGTAGGCCTTGCCGTTGTAGCTGGCGTCCGGGTGGGAAATGATGTTGCCCGAGCGGCTGAGCAGGAAGGCGTAGCCGGCGCCGTTGAAGTCCAGGGTGTTGACCGCGTCGGCGACCGACTGCAGGCGGATGTCGCCGCCGAATACGCCGAGGAACTTGCCCGCATCGCTGATCCGGGCGACGGCGGAGATGAGAATCTCGTTGGTGGTGGAGTCGACGTAGGGTTCGGTCAGCACGGCCTGGCTGCCGGCCTTGCCGGTGGCGTACCACGGGCGTTTGCGGCCATCCCAGTCGGCGCTGGGCTTCCACTCGTCACTGTTCTTTATCGGCTTGCCGTCCGCTTCCAGTGCGCCGAACACCAGAATGAACTCGTTTTTCAGCAGCGGGGCATCGAATACCCGCTGGTTTTCTTCCGGGCTATAGCTGCTGTCGATGGTCTGTGCCATCAGGTCGATCAGGCGCAACTTGGCGTTGAGCCAGTTCTCGATCTGCCTGGCGAGCGCGTTGCTCGACTCGCTGATACTGGATTCGACCTGACTGCGCAGGGTGTCGCGCACCTGGCTGACCTGGGACAGCGACAGCAGGCTGGTAGTAAGGAACAGCACGGTAGCGGCGGCGATACCGACCTTGTGGGCAATCTTCATGAATGGGCTCCTGAGCGCCAAAACGACGGGGCTGCATCCATGCAATGCGGCTTGTGGCAAACCTATTATAGTGCCGGTAATTCACCGACTGGACGTGTGGTCTCTCTGTAGAGGGGCTATCGGCTGGCGGATGCCATTCTTGAGCGTCAGGCGCGACTTCTGTGCAGGCGACTGGTGTTGACCACGTCCACCGCGCGGGCACGCAGCTGGCCACAGCCGCCGTCGACATCCTGGCCGGCCGAGTTGCGCACCTTGGTCAGCACGCCCCGGCTGTGCAGGTAGCGGACGATCTCGACGATACGCTCGCCATCGGGGCGCTGGTACTCGTCGGCTTCCAGGCTGTTGTACGGGATCAGGTTGAGCACCGCGAACTTGCCCTTGAACAGACGCAGGATGTTGTCCAGCTCCGCCTGGCTGTCGTTGATCCCCCTGAGCAGCGTCCACTGGTACTGGATCGGATAATCGATGGTGCGGGCGTAGGCCTCGCCCAGTTCCATCAGCCGTTCGGGGTCGATGCGTGGCGCTCTCGGCAGCAGGCGCTGGCGCAGCTCGGCATCGGTGGTGTGCAGCGACAGCGCCAGGGCAGGGCGCACGCGTTGCTGCGGCAGACGCTCGAACACACGCGGGTCACCGACGGTGGAGAACACCAGGTTGCGGTGGCCGATTCCTCCTTCGGTGCCGAGCAGGTCGATGGCTTCGAGCACGTTGTCGAGGTTGTGCGCGGGCTCGCCCATGCCCATGAACACGACTTTCTTCACGGCGCGGCGGCGCCGGCCCAGCACCACCTGGGCGACCATTTCGGCACTGCTGAGCTGACGCAGCAGGCCGCTCTTGCCGGTCATGCAGAAGGTGCAACCCACGGCGCAGCCCACCTGGCTGGAGATGCACAGGCCGTCACGCGGCAGCAGCACGCTCTCGACCATCTGCCGGTCGGCCAGCTCCACCAGCAGGCGTGACGAACCGTCGGCACCGGGGTGCTCGGTGCTGACCCTGGCCAGTTGCTCGAGGCTGGCGGCGATTGCCGGCAAGCCTTCGCGCACCGTCAGCGGCAGGAAGTTCTCGGTCTTCTGGTGCTTGGTCCCGGCATCCAGCGGCTTGCCCTGCAGCCAGGCACGGGTGATGCGCCCGATATGCTGGGGTTTGGCGCCAAGATCGGCGAGACGGCGAGAAAGTTCGGTGAGCTGCATGGGGCGCGCATGCTACCACCGCCGCGCGCCCGTGCGTAGGGCGTTTCAGCGCGCCGCGAGGAACTGGCCGTAGCCCCGCGCGTGGCCCAGCTCGGTGGCGATGCGTTCATCGTCCACGGCCAGGCGGCCATTGATCAGCACATGGCTGACGCAGCCGGGATTGCGGCAGACCATGCGCGGGATGCCGAAGCCCTGCATCTCGTCCCAGTTCTCCTGCTCCAGGTTCTGCCGCAGTCCCTCGGGGTCGAGCAGCACCAGGTCGGCGCGGTCACCCAAGCGGATGTAGCCGGCGTCGATGCCCAGCCAGTCGGCCTGTTCGCCGGTCAGGCGATGGACCGCCTGTTCCAGGCTCATCACCGGCTGGCCCTCGTCATGGCTGTCCTTGACCAGCTTGAGAAAACGCAGAGGCAGGTTGTAGAAGGCCATGTTGCGGATGTGCGCCCCGGCGTCGGAGAAGGTGATCAGGGTGTTGGGGCTGCGCACCATCTCGCGCAGCTTGTCGCGGCGGTGATTGCCGATCACGGTGAACCAGCGCAGCGCGCGGCCGTGCTGCACCACCATGTCGAGAAACAGGTCGACGACGTGCAGGCCGCGTTCGCGGGCCACGTCGGCGAAGTTCCTGCCCACTAGCGAGGTGTCCGGGCAGCCGAGGATCACCGCGTCGCCGAAGTCGCGCTGCCAGACCCGAGGCGACAGCTTGTCGGCGTAGTACTTGCGGAAGGTGCGGCGGTACTGCTCGTCCTGCAGCAGCTTGTTGCGCTCCAGCTGGTCCTTGACGTCCAGGGCCATCTCGCCCGCGCCGAATTCCTCGAACAGCACGATATCCATGCCGTCGGCGTAGATGGCGAAGGGCGTGGGCAGCAGTTGCCAGCGGAAGTCGCCGCCCAGGCGATTGGTCAGCCAGGCGGAAACACGGGCAAGCAGCGCCAGGCTGCGATTGCCCTTGAGGTCGAGCAGGGAAATCAGCGTGGTCTTCAGCGGCTTGCGCAACAGGCCGATGGCCTCGCTGATGTACTGGGTGATCTGCAACGGGTTGGCGGCGTTGGGCGCGCCCTGGTGCACCCGCCCGCGCTGGCGCAGCAGACGGTTCAGGCGGCGTATCTCGCGCCAGCGTGCATAGGTGCTGGGCAGGCTTTTCGACCATTCGCGGTCGCCATCGATCTTGTCCCATTTCAGACACATGGTGGACAGGCCGAGAAAGCCGCAATCCAGCGCCTCTTCGAGTACGGCTTCCATGCGCTGCTGTTCCGCTGCGCTGGGCACGACCTGGCGGTCGGTGGCGCGGTGCAGGCCCATCACCGCCACGCGCAGGTCGCTGTGGCCAAGGAAACTGATCAGGTTCGGCCCCAGGGGGTGCTGGTCGATGAACTCGCGCCACTGCCGTGGGCCGCTCCAGGTCTTGCGTGTCTGCAGGATCGGCAGCACCTTCTCGCGCGGTACGGTTTCCACGCGGGTGAAAATGTCGGATGCATCCTCGGCCTGGCTGCAGACCATGCTCAGCGAGCAGCTGCCGACCAGTACCGTGGTCACCCCGTGACGCACCGACTCCGACAGACCGGGGGCGACGATCAGCTCGGCGTCGTAATGGGTGTGGGTGTCGAGGAAGCCGGGGGTGATCCACTTGCCACGGGCATCGATGACGCGCTCGGCCAGGTGCTCGTCCAGCGGCTCGGCGCTGATCAGGGCGACGCGGCCATCTTTGATGGCCAGGCTGCGAATGGAGGAGGGGGCTGCGCTACCGTCGAAGTAGCGGCCGCTTTGCACAATCAGGTCGTACTGAGCCACGGATCACCTCGGATTTTTTGTTGTTGTGGGGGTGAGACTAAGCCGCTGGCGAGCGTGCGACTTGTCATGACACGACAAACACCGCATCTTCGTCGGGCAAGCGCTTCACGGAGTGGCCATGAGCATTCGTTACGAGGTACGCAGCGCCGCACTGACCGGATTTCCGGCCGAGGTGACGGCACTGGGCGGCAACCTGGATGACCTGCTGGCGGCGGTTGGGCTGAACCGCACGGCGCTGGCCGACGGTGATCGGCTGATCCGTATCGAGCAGTTGATTCGTCTGCTCTGCGAAGCGGCGCGGCAGCTCGCCTGTCCCGACCTCGGCCTGCGCGTGGCTGGCCACCAGGAGCTGCAAATGCTCGGGCCGCTCGGTCGCCTGCTGGCGCGTGAGGCCGACCTGCACGGCGCCTTTTCTGCTGCGCAGCGCTACCTGGCTTTGCACAACAAGGCCGAGCACTGGCGCCTGTCGGCCGTCGGCGACCAGGTTGAGGTGCGCCGTATCGAACATTTCTTCGCCGAGGAGGGCGGTCAGCAGTACCGGGAAATGGCCATCGCCGCCTGTGCCCGCATGGTGCGCGCCATGGGCGGGGCCAACCTGCATCCGTTGCGGATCGCGTTCAGCCACAGCCCCGTCGCGTCGCTCGCCTGCTACCGGCGGCACCTGGGCTGCGAGGTGCTGTTCGACCAGGAGCACGACTGCCTGATCTACGCCGCCAGCGTGCTGCAGCGTCCGGTGCTGGCCATGGCCAGGCGCGATGAGCAGCATCTCGACGACTACCTGCGTACGCTGCTCGACGGCCTGCAGGACAGCCTCGAGCTGCAGGTGCGCAGCCTGATCACACAAACTCTCGGCATGCGCCAGCATTCGCTCGGCCACATCGCGCAGTTGTTATGCCTGCATCCACGCACTTTGCAGCGCCGGCTGCAGGCGGAGGGGTTGCACTTCAAGCAGCTGGTGCACCGGGTGAAGATGGATACCGCGAGCTGGCACGTACAGGCATCGAACATGCCCCTGACCCTGCTCGCCGACGTACTCGGCTATGCCGATCTGGCCGCCTTCTCCAAGGCCTTTCGCAACGAGTTCGGGCAGTCGCCGTCGGCCTGGCGCCAGCTGCATGGCAACCTGCCGGACAGATAGCCTCGCTCAGCGCGGCGCGCCCGCGACCACCTCGAAGCGCAGCACGCCGATCATCTGCCCGGCCTCGGTGACGACCCGCACCTGCCAGCGACCTTCGGGCGCGCCGGGGAAGTTGAGCTTGTGCGTCCAGGCACGATAACCCTCCTTGCGACCACCGTGGATATCCAGGGCGATGCGCTCGACTTCGCGGCCGTCGTGTTGCCAGACGTGATAGATGCGCTCGTTCAGTCCGCGAGGCGCGTTGATCGAGGTGTAGGCATAGATGCCGTTGGCGCGCAGCTGGTCGGCGGTGATGCGTTGCAGGCTCTCGCCAGGAGTGCGCTGCGTGCCGTCGAAACGGTCGCTGATCGCCACTTCGGTCAGCCACAGCGTGGCGGGCGGCACCCATACCCGCGCCATCCAGCCCGCGCCGGCCATCACCAGCGGCAATGCGGCCAGCAGGACGATGCGCCGCCAGCCGGCGAAACCGATCAGCCCCGGCAGGCTGGGCAGTGCCAGCACCGTGGCGACCAGCAGGGCGATGCGGTAGCTCTCCGGCGTGCTGAGGTGAAAGATGATCGGCAGCGCCGTGAGCATGACCGCGAACAGCGCCAGGCTGTGCAACATCAGCAGCAGCCAGCGCCGTGGCGCCAGCCAGCGGTAGTAGATGGGGTCGGTGATCGAGGCCAGCGCAGCGACGCCGAGCAGGCCGCTGAACAGCAGTTGCCCGCTGTTCCAGGTGGTGGTGATGAAGAAGAACGGCAGGACGAAGAACAGGCTCTCCTGGTGGATCATCTGCGTCGCGTAGCGCAGCAGCGGCAGGGGCAGCTCGAAGCCGAAACGCCGGGCGATGCGTTCACGCAGCAGGCTCTCCATCATCAGCCACAGCCAGCTGACCAGCAGCACGACACCGAGGACGTTGGCCAGATGGGCCTGGCGGTCGACCAGCACGAAGCTGGCCACGCCGGAGCAGAAGCCGAACAGGGCGACGAGGCCGGGATAACGCTGGATCCAGGCAATCAGCGTGGGCACGCGATCGAGCAGGGCTTTCATGGGAGCGACGCGCTACTGTGATGGGCGGGCATCCTAGGTAGTGCGGGCCCCGGGCGCAAGCGAATCGTCGGCGCTGCTGGCGATCAGGCGCGGCTTGCGGCACTATTGCGCCCCCGTTTCACCACCGAGTCCGATCACGATGAAATTCATCCATCAACGCGAGCAACTGGAAGAGGGCGATCTGGTGGTCATCCAGTGTTCGCAACCCTGCAACATCCGCCTGATGAACGACGCCAACTTCCGCGCCTTTAAGAACCGTGGCCGGCACAGCTATCACGGCGGCGCCTTCATCAAGTTTCCGGCGAAGATCAGCGTGCCTTCCAGCGGCTTCTGGAACATCACCATCGACACCGTGAGCCGCAAGGCCGTCAGCGTGACGCGCAAGCCACAGCTCGAATACAGCATCACTATCAAGCGCCAGCGCCGCGCCGGCATCTAGTTGCCGCCCCGAGGGGCGCTGCGCAGTACCGGCAAGGTACCCGGCGGCTGCGCCGCTCGGGTACCGCTGAACCCGCGCCGTTGCCTCAGTCGTCGTAGCCGAGGTTGGGCATCAGCCAGCGTTCGCTGACGCCGATGTCCTGCCCCTTGCGCTTGCTGTACTGCTCGATCTGGTCCTTGTCCACCTTGCCGACGGCGAAGTACTGCGCCTCGGGATGCGCGAAGTACCAGCCGGATACCGCCGCCGCCGGGAACATGGCGTAGTGCTCGGTGAGGAACACGCCGCTGCGGCCGGCCTTGTGGTAGTCGGCCTCGGGGTCGAGCAGCTTGAACAGCGTGGCTTTCTCGGTGTGATCCGGGCACGCCGGGTAGCCGGGCGCCGGACGAATGCCGTTGTACTGCTCGCGAATCAGCGCGTCGTTGTCCAGTTGCTCGCCTGCGGCATAGCCCCAGTACTCCTTGCGCACACGTTCGTGCAGCCACTCGGCGCAGGCTTCGGCCAGACGGTCGGCCAGCGCCTTGACCATGATCGAGTTGTAGTCGTCACCCTTGGCCTCGTAGGCCTTGGCCACTTCCTCGGCGCCGATGCCAGCGGTGGTGATGAAGCCGCCGACATAATCGGTCTTGCCGCTTTCCTTCGGCGCGACGAAGTCGGCCAGGGACAGGTTCGGCTTGCCGTCCGGCTTGATGGTCTGCTGGCGCAGGTGATGCAGGGTGGCCAGTTTCTCGCCGCTGTCGCCGTAGACCTCGATGTCGTCGTGGGCGACCTGGTTGGCCGGCCAGAAACCGAACACGGCGCGTGCCTTGATCAGTTTTTCGTCGATCAGCTTCTTCAGCAGCGCCTGGGCGTCGTTGAACAGGCTGGTGGCCGCTTCGCCGACGACCTCGTCGGTGAGAATGCGCGGGTACTTGCCGGCCAGGTCCCAGGAGATGAAGAACGGCGTCCAGTCGATGTACTCGACCAGGGTCGCCAGATCGATGTCGTCCAGCACGCGGGCACCGGTGAAGCCTGGCTTCGGTGCTACGTAGCTGGCCCAGTCGAAGGCCGGCTTGTTGGCGATGGCGTCGGCATAGCCCAGGCGCTCGGTGCGCGAGGCGCGGGCCGAGGTGCGCTCACGCACCACCACGTATTCGTCGCGGGTCTTCTGCACGAAGTCGCTCTTCAGCTCCTTCGACAGCAACTGGGTCGCCACGCCCACGGCACGCGAGGCGTCGGTGACATAGACCACGGCGTCGTTGCTGTACTGCGGGTCGATCTTCACCGCAGTGTGGGCCTTGGAGGTAGTGGCGCCGCCGATCATCAGCGGCAGGTTGAAGCCCTGGCGCTGCATCTCCTTGGCCACGTGCACCATCTCGTCCAGCGACGGGGTGATCAGGCCGGAGAGGCCGATGATGTCGCACTTCTCATCCCTGGCGGTCTGCAGGATCTTCTCCGCCGGCACCATCACGCCGAGGTCGACGATGTCGTAGCCGTTGCAGCCGAGTACCACGCCGACGATGTTCTTGCCGATGTCATGCACGTCGCCCTTGACCGTGGCCATGAGGATCTTGCCCTTGGCCTCCGGCTTGTCGCCTTTTTCCGCTTCGATGAAGGGGATCAGGTGCGCCACCGCCTGCTTCATCACGCGGGCGGACTTGACCACCTGCGGCAGGAACATCTTGCCCGAGCCGAACAGGTCGCCGACCACGTTCATGCCGCTCATCAGCGGACCTTCGATGACTTCGATGGGGCGCGCGCACTGCTGGCGGCATTCCTCGGTGTCCTCGACGATGAAGGCGGTGATGCCCTTGACCAACGCGTGTTCCAGGCGCTTGCCGACCGGCAGCGAGCGCCATTCCTCGTTCTCCACTTCCTTGTCCGCGCCGTCACCCTTGAACTTGTCGGCGATGGCCAGCAGCGCCTCGGTGGCGCCGTCGTTGCGGTTGAGCACCACGTCCTCGACCGCGTCACGCAGCTCTTTCGGAATCTCGTCGTAGATTTCCAGCTGGCCGGCGTTGACGATGCCCATGGTCAGGCCGTTCTGGATCGCGTAGTAGAGGAACACCGAGTGAATCGCTTCGCGCACCGGGTTGTTGCCGCGGAAGGAGAACGACACGTTGGACACGCCGCCGGAACTGAGCGCGTAGGGCAGCTCGTCACGGATATAGGCACAGGCCTCGATGAAGTCCACCGCGTAGTTGTTGTGCTCCTCGATGCCGGTGGCGACGGCGAAGATGTTCGGGTCGAAGATGATGTCTTCCGGCGGGAAGCCCACTTCATTGACCAGGATGTCGTAGCTGCGCTGGCAGATTTCCTTCTTGCGCGCAGCGGTATCGGCCTGGCCGACCTCGTCGAAGGCCATGACCACTACAGCGGCGCCGTAGCGCTTGCACAGGCGGGCGTGGTGCTTGAACGCCTCGACACCTTCCTTCATGGAGATGGAGTTGACGATGCCCTTGCCCTGGATGCACTTGAGGCCCGCTTCGATCACTTCCCACTTGGAGGAGTCGATCATGATCGGTACGCGCGAGATGTCCGGCTCACCGGCGATCAGGTTGAGGAAACGGACCATGGCCGCCTGGGAATCGAGCATCCCTTCGTCCATGTTGATGTCGATCACCTGGGCGCCGGCTTCCACCTGCTGCAGGGCGACCTCCAGGGCTTCGGTGTAGTTCTCCTCGCGGATCAGCCGGGCGAACTTCGCCGAACCGGTGATGTTGGTACGCTCGCCGACGTTCACGAACAGCGAGCTGCGATCGATGGTGAAGGGCTCCAGGCCGGACAGGCGGCAGGCCTTGGGAATCTCCGGGATGACGCGCGGGGCATGCTTGGCCACCGCCTCGGCGATCGCCTTGATGTGCGGCGGGGTGGTACCGCAGCAGCCGCCGATGATGTTGAGCAGGCCGCTGGCGGCGAACTCTTCGACCACCGCTGCCATCTGCTCCGGGGTCTCGTCGTACTCACCGAAGGCATTGGGCAGGCCGGCGTTGGGGTGAGCGGAAACCTGGGTGTCGGCCTTGGCGGCCAGTTCGGCCAGGTACGGCCGTAGCTCCTTGGCGCCGAGGGCGCAGTTCAGGCCGACGGAGATCGGCTTGGCGTGGCGCACCGAGTTCCAGAAGGCTTCAGTGGTCTGCCCGGACAGGGTCCGGCCTGACGCGTCGGTGATGGTGCCGGAGATCATGATCGGCAACTCGACGCCATCTTCCTCGAACACCTGCTGCACGGCGAAGATCGCCGCCTTGGCGTTCAGGGTGTCGAAGATGGTCTCGATCAGGATCAGGTCGGCGCCGCCCTCGATCAGGCCGCGCGTGGCTTCGGTGTAGTTGTCCACCAGCTCGTCGAAGGTGACGTTGCGGTAGCCGGGGTCATTGACGTCCGGGGAGATCGAACAGGTGCGGCTGGTCGGGCCGAGCACGCCGGCCACGAAGCGCGGGCGATCCGGCGTTTCCAGGGTCTTGGCATCGCAGACCTCACGGGCCACGCGGGCGCCGGCCACGTTCAGCTCGTAGACCAGCGACTCCATGCCGTAGTCGGCCTGCGACACCTGGGTGGCGTTGAAGGTGTTGGTTTCCAGGATGTCGGCGCCGGCATCCAGGTAGGCCTTCTCGATCTCGGCGATGACCTTCGGCTGGGTCAGCAGCAGCAGGTCGTTGTTGCCCTTGACGTCGCTCGGCCAGTCGGCGAAGCGCTCGCCACGGTAATCGGCTTCTTCCAGCTTGTAGCTCTGGATCATGGTGCCCATGCCACCATCGAGGATCAGGATGCGCTCCTTCAGTGCTTGCTGGAGGGCTTGTAGGCGGGCGCTGCGATCGGACATGGGTAACTACCTGAGCAAAGCGGAAACAAAGGTGCGCGATGATAGCAAAGCTGCAGGGTTCTGGAGCGCCGGCGCCATGTCCATGAATTTCATTCATGTTGCCGGTGGCGAGCTGTCGTTAGAATCGCGTCACCGCCATCAAGGATGTTGTCATGCTCAAGCCCGCTGTTCTGTTGTTCCTGTCACTTGCAGCCGGCCTGGCCCGCGCTGAGCCGATCTCCTACAGCGATGACGTCGAGCCGATCCTTACCCACAAATGCGTGGCCTGCCATACCTGCTACGACGCCCCCTGCCAGCTCAACCTCGGCAGTGGCGAGGGCATCCTGCGCGGTGCCAGCAAGCAGCTGGTGTATGACGGCACGCGCACCAAGGCGCAGGCGACCACGCGGCTGTACCTGGATGCCCAGGGCGAGGAAGCCTGGCGCAAGCGTGACTTCCACTCGGTGCTCGATGCGCAGAATGGCCAGGCGGCGCTGATCAAGCGCATGCTCGAACTCGGTCGCAGCCAGCCGCTGGAGCCCAATGCCAAGCTGCCTGACAACCTGGATATCGCCATCACGCGCAGCAACACCTGCCCGACACCAGGCGAGTTCGCGGACTACGCACAGAAGAATCCTCACGGCGGCATGCCATTCGCGGTGACCGGGCTGGAAGACGTCGAGTACGCGACGCTGGAACAGTGGCTGGAGCAGGGCGCGCAGGTTTCCGAGCGGGCCGTGCAGCCCAGCGCCGAGGAGCTGCGTCAGGTCGAGACCTGGGAGGCGTTCCTGAACGCACCGGGCGCCCGGCAGAACCTGGTCTCGCGCTGGCTGTACGAGCACCTGTTCCTGGCCCATCTGCACTTCGACGGCGGCGAGCCGGGGCATTTCTTCCAGATGGTGCGCTCGCGAACGCCCAGCGGCCAGGCCATCGACCCGATCGCCACGCGGCGCCCCAATGACGATCCCGGTACCGAGTTCTACTACCGCCTGTGGCCGATCCAGGGTGTGATCGTGCACAAGACCCACATCACCTATCCGCTGGGCGAGGAAAAGCTGGCGCGGGTCAAGGCGCTGTTCTTCGCCGACGATTGGACGCTCGACGCAGTGCCCGGCTATGGCGCGCAGCGGCGGGCCAACCCCTTCGAGACCTTCGCCGCGATTCCGGCACGGGCGCGCTATCAGTTCATGCTGGATAACGCCGAGTATTTCGTGCGCACCTTCATCCGTGGCCCGGTGTGCCGCGGGCAGATCGCCACCGACGTGATTCGCGACAACTTCTGGGCGCTGTTCCAGGACCCCGAGCATGATCTTTATGTCACCGATGCCGAGTACCGGCGCGAGGCCACGCCACTGCTGGCGATGCCGGGCCAGTTCGACGACATCGGCGATCTGCTCGGGCTGTGGCGCAACTACCGCGACAAGCGCAACGAGTACGAAGACCTGCGCCAGGACGCCTACGCCGATGCGCCGCCAGCGGACTGGGCGCACATCTGGAGCGGCAATGACAATGCGCTGCTGTCGATCTTCCGTCAGCATGACAGCGCTTCGGTGCGCAAAGGCCTGCTCGGAGAAGTTCCACAGACCCTCTGGTGGATGGACTACCCGCTGCTGGAACGCACCTATTACCAGCTGGTGGTCAATTTCGACGTGTTCGGCAACGTCTCGCACCAGGCGCAGACACGCCTGTACTTCGACCTGATCCGCAATGGCGCCGAGGTGAACTTCCTGCGCCTGCTGCCGGCGGATTCACGCGAGGGCTACCTGGACGACTGGTATCAGAATAGCGGCAAGCTGAAGATGCTGCTGGACTACACCACGGTCGATCACCGCAGCCCGAGTGCGCTGAACCTGGCCGGGCGGGACCCCAAGCAGCAGTTCGCCGAACAGCTGCTGGCGCGTTACGCCACGCTCAATGCGCGGCCCGACCCGATCAATCGCTGCAAGGGCGCGCGCTGCTACCGCGAAGGCCTGCCGAAAGACCTGCAGCACGTCGAGCAGACGCTGGCGCGCCTGACCAATCGCCCGGCGGGTGGCTTGAAGGTCATCGACCAGCTGCCCGAGGCGACGATGCTGCGCGTGGAACTCGACGATGGCTCGCGCGAGATCTACAGCGTGCTGCGCAATCGCGCGCACAGCAACGTGGCCTTCATGCTGGGCGAGGAGCTGCGTTACCAGCCGCGCCTGGATACCCTGACCATCTACCCGGAGGTGCTGAGCAGCTACCCGAACTTCCTGTTCAGGCTGCCAGCCAGCGAGATCGATGAGTTCGTCAGGCAGATGGAGGGCGTGACCGACCAGGCATCCTTCGAGCGTATCGTCGAGCGCTGGGGCATACGCCGCAGTCACCCCGAGTTCTGGCGCTACTTCCATGACCTGAGCGAGCACATCCGTGCAACCCAGCCCCTGGAGGCGGGGGTGCTCGACATGAATCGCTACGAGAACCTCTGACGCATGCCGACCTCTCGCCGCTCGCTGGGATGCGGGCGGGCGAGGGGGCAGTCTTTATCCTGAGTAAATTAGTAGGACTATATTCAGGGCGTCAGTTGGCGTACACTTCGCCCCATGACCGTGAGGAGTTGCCATGAGCACTATTACCATTACCGATGCCGCGCATGACTACCTGGCCGAGCTGCTGAGCAAGCAGGACACTCCGGGTATCGGCATTCGTATCTTCATCACCCAGCCGGGTACGCCTTACGCGGAAACCTGCATTGCCTACTGCAAGCCGGGTGAGCAGAAGCCGGAGGACAACGCCGTTGGCCTGGCCAGTTTCACCGCCTGGATCGATGGCGTCAGTGAGCCGTTCCTGGAAGACGCGGTGGTGGATTATGCCACCGACCGCATGGGCGGCCAGCTGACCATCAAGGCGCCGAACGCCAAGGTGCCGATGGTCAATGAGGACAGCCCGCTCAACGAGCGCATCAACTACTACCTGCAGACCGAGATCAACCCAGGGCTGGCCAGCCATGGCGGTCAGGTAAGCCTGGTCGACGTGGTCGACGAAGGCATTGCGGTGCTGCAGTTCGGTGGTGGTTGCCAGGGCTGTGGTCAGGCCGACTACACCCTCAAGGAAGGCATCGAGAAAACCTTGCTGGAACGCATTCCCGAACTCAAGGGCGTGCGCGACGTGACCGACCACAGCAATCGCGAGAACGCGTACTACTGAGTCCGCGTCAGGCGTGACGAAGGGGCGACCAGAGGTCGCCCCTTCGTCGTTTCAGGCCTTGTGAACGCGCTGGGTGGAAGCGGGGAAGCGTTCGAGCTTCTCGGCGGGGCGAATCGGCCGTCTGACCAGCTCGCCGCCGCAGTTGGGGCAACGCAGCGCCAGTGCCTGCTCGGCGCACGCGCGGCAGAAAGTGCACTCGAAGGAGCAGATCAGGGCGTCGACACTGGCGGCGGGTAGATCGCAGTCGCAGCGTTCGCAGTTGGGGCGCAGCTCAAGCATGGCGATGGGCTCGGCAGAGGATCGATCTGGCAGTCTGCAAGCGCCGGTGGCTGCGCGCAAGATGGTCAATCCAGGCAGGGGCGCCAGGGCGCCCCGAGCGCGGGCGACTTACTCCGGCATGCTCCACGGCGCCAGGTCGAAGCCCTGGCTGCGCAGCTCGTCACGAGAGCGCTGCAGGGCATCTTCCAGCTGCTGCGGGTCGCTGTAGGTCGCGCTGGAAAGCTGGCGGCCAAGCAGGCGAGTGCTGGTGCGGTCGATGACGCTGATGCTGACGACGCCGGTGCCATCCTGCGGAGCCCAGGCCACGCACTGGAACGGGCGGAAGGCGCGATCGGCAATCAGCAGGGCTTCGTTGAAACGCAGCGGTGTGTTCATGGGGTCGGTTTCTCCGAGTTGATCCCAACAGTTAATTGCGGCCAGTCCATTATCGACTTGGCCTTTCGTTACTGTTGATGAACTCAGCGCACCCATAAGTCACAGGTTGGTGAAAAAAGTTTTTATTGCCTGTGCGGCGTGTCCTGGCGAGAACTTTGTGCGTCTCGCCATTACAACTTTCTACTGCGAAAGTTCCGTGCCCGTTTCTTCTTCATCGACCTGAGACGCACTGTTCTCGGGGCCTGCAGCGGCCGGCGCAGCGTTGCGCTGATGGCGATAGGCGCTCACCGCTTCATATACCGACTTGCGCAAACGGTTGATGCCGCCAATAGGGCGGTGCGCTGCAAGTGCATGCCAGGGGTTGAAGGACAAATTGTCGCAGAAGAGATTCTGTTCGCGGCTGTCGAAGTCCTGAGGCGGCACGGTAATACGGGCCACACTTTCAAACGGCGACAGTTTTTCATCCCATTCGACGGAGGGGTCCTCGATGGGCATGTAGTACTGCGCATTCTGTTTTTGCACCTGCAGTTCGAAACAGGCGGGCGCGCGGTCCAGCGACAGTTGCTGATACAGCGCGTTGCGCAGGAAGTTGGGCAGTGCCGTGTTCTGTTCCGGCAACTGATAGGGCGGGCAGTTCTGCGGTGCAGGCACTACGCGGTATTTGATGTTCAGGTCGCCAAGCTTGAACGGCGCGATCGAGTTGTAGGTGGTATCAACCGGGCTCTCCGGCGCCGGTGAGAGCGTCTTCAGGGCGATGACCAGATGGCGCACTTCCCAGGTGCGAGGATCCCAGCTGGGGAAGAAGGCCTGTACTTTCTGGCCGTCGGCCTGGGCCGCGAAGTTGCTGCGGTATTCGGCCACGTCGCGAACGAAGAAAGCGGGGTGGTTGAACATCACGAAGTCCTGCTCGCCGGCATGCTGCGGGCTCTTCATGAGTTTCTCGCCGGGCACGTCGAGCAGCTTGAGCGCCATGCCGCGCGCATCGCGGGCGCGGTCGAACTGCGGGTAGGCATTGCCATTGGACAGGCGCATCCAGGCCTGCCAGACATGCCCGGGCTCGCTGAACACGCCCTGGCGCAGCGACGCGTCCAGGTCTGTCAGGACCTGCACGTCCGCCCTGACGCAACCGTGAGCCTTGGCATGGGCGTCGCGCAGCACGCGGGTATTGTCACGGTGCTGCTCGACGATGCGCACGGCATCCTCGATGATCAGGCGGGTCAGCGCCGCCTCGTCCGCAGGGATCTGCTCCTGCGTCGACACCGGGCCGGAGAACTTCCAGGCGTAGTAGAGCTCACCGGCGCCCCAGCCAACGAGGCTGATCAGCGCGACGGTGAGCAACAGTTTACCCAGCAGACGACCCAGCCAGAGCCAGAGACCTTTCAACATCGTTGCAATCCTTGTTCTAGAACTTATCGGTTGAAATCAGCCTTCGCAGCTCGGGCCCGGTGTCCAGGGGCGCACGGCGACATCGCTGAGCTGGTTTTCCAGCGCGCTGTTGCCGAGCACCTTGAGGTACTCGATCAGCGCGAGACGCTCGTCCGGCGACAGGGCGCGGCCGATCACACCTTCCTGGCGGCAGCCATCGCGGAACTCGTGGCCGCCATTGCCATTGCCGGTTACCCGGGTGTCGAGCAGGAAACCGCCGGTGAAGGCCTCGCTGCGATAGCCCACGCGTACCGGGTCGAATTCGAAGTTACCGACCCAAAACTGGCTTTGCCGCTCGTAGACCGGTGAGAGCAACTCGAACAGGTTGGGCACCGAGCCATTGTGCAGGAACGGCGGGGTCGCCCAGATGCCATCGAGTGGCCGGGCCTTGTAGCCGCGTTTTTCCTGCACGCCGATGGCCAGACCATAGCCATCCATGTCGTAGCGCTGGCGCGGGCCGATACCGGCATCCTGGTAGGCGCGGTTCTCCACGTAGGCGGTGATGTAGGCCAGGCCCTTGGCGCTGGAGATGCTCTTGAAGTCGACGTCTTCCAGGCTGGCGCCGAACAGCTTGACGTCCAGGCGCGACAGCTCGGCCTTGGTCCAGCCCAGGCGACTGATGTCGAAGCGGTGATCGGCGATGTTGTCGGCGGTGGTCGGGTCGGTGCCGACGATGCTGGTCGGGACGATGCGCATCCGCCATTCGGGATCACGCGAGGGCGCCAGGCGCTGGTCGCGTGGCTTGGGATCGGGAGCATGGCAATAGGCGCAGTTTTCCAGATACAGCGCCTTGCCACGGCTGGCCAGCGGCAGGTCCACCTTGCCGAATACTGCCTCCGGCCACTTCGGCGGCTGCAGCTGTTTCAGCGTTTCCTCCAGGGTGTGGAGGTCATGCACGCGCACGCTGGAGGCATAACGATCGGCCTCGGCAACGCCCTTGCCGTGCTCGTCGAGCAGGTCCAGGCTGGCGCCGACGCCAAGGGCCTCTCCGACATTGCGCGCCATGGGCTGCATGGCCGAGCCGTTCCATTGCACCCAGTCGAACTTCCAGATGTCCCAGAGTTGCGGGTAGCTCACGGGGGCGTTGGCGACGCGGTAGTTGGCTTCATCCAGCACGTCGCCGAACACGGTATTGGCGATGCGGCCGAACGCGTCGGTGCGTCCAAAGCCTTCTTCGGTCGGATACAGGCCGCGATGCCAGTCGTTCATAGCCGTGGCCAGCAGGCGGTCGAGCACCTGCTTGAAGTCCTCCCGCAGCTGATCCCGGCCCTGCGGATACTGCTCGCCCAGCACTTGCTGGGCGAAGCGGCGAAACTTCAATGGGTTGTAGTAGGTGAAGGCCATGCTCATGCCCAGCGCCTGGCCGAAGCCGCCACCACGCAGCGTGGGTACGGTGGACGCCAGGGAGTGCAGGGCGGCGCCGCCATCGATGCGCACTGCCTGGCCCTTGTAGCGCAGCTCGCCGGTATGGCAGGCGGCGCAACTGATATCGAGGAAGCGCTCGCCGCTCTCGTCGTCCTGATGACGGGTGAAACCGACGGGCAGGTTGCCGGGGTTGAGGTCGCTGGCCTGCTGGTTCGGATCGGTCAGAAAGCCGAAGCGGGCGAGGTAGTCGAGGCGGGCGAATTTATCCTTGCCGAAGGGCATCTCCAGCGCGGTGAACCAGTCGTAGCGCAGGCCCTTAACCGTGGTGCCCTGGGGGGTGTAGTAGTAGGTCTGGCGCTGCTCGTCGTTCCACTGCTGCAGATAGTGCAGTTCCTTCGGCGGTTCGAAGCTCGGCAGGTTGGGGTTGGCCACGTAGTACAGCGCGACTGCCAGCCCGATCAGCGCCAGCAACACAATGAGCTTCAGGGTATGACGGAGCAGACGCATCTAGGACTTCCTTGTGGCGTTCTTATTGATCGGCTTGTTATGCCAATACTGCAGGCCATTGGCAAGTTGCCATCGTGGCAATTATGAAAACTCTGCAATAACCAGCGGGAACAACCCATATAGAGAAATGATCCATGGAGCGTCAAAGTTCTTGCTAGCGTTACAGTTGTGAGCGCCAAATCGTTGTTTTTTATGGGATTACAAAATAATGGCGCCAAGGATGGAGTATGTTGGAGGCTGTTTCCGGCACATCCCGGCAATTACTGGTGCTTGAGCCGATCGGTGCATGCGAAGCACTGCTTCCGCTGTTGCAGGATGCTGGTTGGTCGTTGCGCCGCTGCACAACGGAAACGCTCGTCACCGCGACTAGCCATGTGCTGCTGCTCGATCTGCATGAACAGCCGTTACCCAGCTTGCTCGCCCACCTGCGGCGAACGGGGCTCTGCTGCGTGGCGCTCACGGCGAGCCAGCCGACAGCTTCCAGCGAGCTGGATGAACTGGCCCATGAATGGCTGTTCGCGGTGCTGTCGTTGCCGGTGGACGTGCCAGGCTTGCTCGAGACCCTGCAGCAGGCTCAGGCAGGCGCTCGCTTGCTGCGCTCGAAAAGCAAGAAACCACGGCAGTTCCTGGGCAACAGCGGCCAGGCCCGTAGCCTGCGCAAGCGGCTTGATGAACAGGGCAGGAGAGACGGACCACTGCTGATTCGAGGTCCGCGTGGCAGTGGCAAGCACCTTCTGGCGCAACTGCTGCATGAGCGCACCGCCTCTGCGCAGCGGCGGATGCTGCAGGTCGATGTCACGCAGTTGCCTGGAGGACTGTTCGATCAGGCCGGACACTCAGCGACTCTGGCTGCGGCAGCCAGCACGACGATTCTGCTCGAAGGCATCACGACCCTTTCAAGCGCTGACCAGCAGCACCTGCTGCACCACCTGCAGGGCCACCCCGGCCTGCGTTTGCTGGTTATCAGTGGCGATGAGCTGGAAGCGGCGCTGCAGACGAAGCGTTTTCGCGAGGACCTCTATCGGCTGCTGAGCGCCCGGCAACTGCATACGCCGGCCCTGAGCGAGCATCCCGGCGATCTGCTGATGCTCGCAGAGCACTTCGCCAGGCGTCACGGCGTGGCCATCGGGCGCCACCACCGGCGTTTCAGCGAGGAGGCGATCGAAGCCATGATGGCGCATGCCTGGCCGGGTAACGTGCGCGAACTGCGCAACCGCCTGCTGCGCGCCCTGGTCCTGTCACAAGGGCGCCAGATACTCGCTACGGATCTTGGCTTGGAGGCACCGCAGGCAGCGGACGATGACCCGGTGACCCTGGAGGACTACATCCTGCGCGCCGAGCGTCAGGCGTTGAACGACGTGCTGGGACGCTACACCCACAACATGAGCCAGGCAGCCCGCACGCTTGGGGTTTCCCGGCCAACCTTCTATCGGTTGCTGCACAAACATCGACTGCGCTGAGGGGGCGTTACTGTTTCGCCGGGGAAACACTGCTAAGGTGCACGGCAAACGTATCGCGGGAGATCTTCATGCATCCGTTCGACGCCGAAAAGCCGCCGCAGCTAGCCGTCCTGCTGGGCTATGCCGGGCTGCTGCCCTTCGTCAGCGGCGCCGCCGGGATCTGGGTGATTCCCCTGGGCTGGCGGCCTTACGTACTGGACGCGCTGCTGGATTTCGCCGCGGTGATCCTGGCCTTCATGGGCGCGATCCACTGGGGCCTGGCGATGCGTGCCGAAGAGACCGACGAGAATGCCAAGCTGCAACTGGGCCTGTCGGTGGTTCCACCGCTGCTCGGCTGGGCGGCATTGGCCAGCGGCCTGCCCATCGCGCTGACGTTGCCGATCTTCCTGCTGTCGTTCATCGGGCTGTACCTGGCCGACATGCATGCGGTACGCGTCGGCCTCGCACCGCAGTGGTATCCCGCATTGCGCACCCCCCTGACCCTGGTGGTGTGCACCAGCCTGCTACTAGCCTGGGCCAGCGTGCTGATTCGCTGAGCCGAGTAGCGTCGCCACCTGGGTCATTGCGGCTTCGCGGCGTTCGGCCCAGTCGCCGGACAGGGCGACGTAGCGCTGCCCGGTGTCCTGCAGCCAGTCGTGGCAGGCGCGGTGGAATGCCTGACGCTCGGCCAGCAATGGCTGGCAGCGTTGCCCGTCTTCGATCCAGGGCACGCCTGCGGGGTCGAGCAGCAGGTGCAGGTCGTAGTGACGTGCCAGCAGCTCGGTTTCCAGCCAGCCCGGACAATCAGCGAACAGGCAGCGACTCCAGAGCAGGTTGCTCAGCAGGTGCGTGTCGAGAATCAGCAGTGCAGGTCGCGCGGTACGCGCAGCATCTTCCCAGGCCAGCTGGCCACGGGCGATATCGCCGATGTCGGCATAGCAGGTGTCGCGCTGATGCAAGTCGATGAAGTGGCGCACGTACTCGCCCACCACCACACCGCCGAAGCGCGCCTGAATTTCCGCCGCCAGCCAGCTCTTGCCGCTGGACTCCGGCCCGGTCAGCACCAGGACCTTCATGGCGCGTAGCGCAGCGCGGGGTCACGCCGCCAGCTCAGCCAGCCGCTGATGGCCAGCGCGGTGAAGGCAGCGTAGAGCCCAGCAGTGAGGTACAGCTGGCTATGGACGAAGAACGCCACATAGCAGAGGTCGACGACCACCCAGAGGGCCCAGCATTGCAGGCGCTTCTGGGCCATCCACAGCTGGGCGACCAGGCTGAATGATGTCAGCGCGGCGTCGAGCCAGGGGGCACTGGCATCCGTGTGATTGGCCATGAGATAGCCGAGCAGCCAGGCACCGAGCGCCCCCATCGACAGGCCTGTCGCCAGGCTGGCGAGGCTCAGTCGACTGACCTTGCACCCGTCGTGCTGGTCTCCGCCGCGTGTCCACTGCCACCAGCCGTAGAGCTGCGAGCCGGCGAACAGCAGCTGCAGAAGCAGATTGGAGTACAGCCGCCAGTCATAGAACAGCCACGCGTACAGCAGCACCATCAGCAGGCCGATGGGCCAGCACCAGGGGTTCTGCCTGACCGTCAGCCATACCGCGACGATGCCGAGCCCGGCAGCAATGAGTTCGAGCCAGGACATCCGGCATCCTCGGAACGATGAAAGGGCAGCGATTGTACTGGTCTGGCCGGCCTCAGCACACCAGGCTGTCGGCCTGCCGATAGAGCGTCAGCAGTTTGCGGGTGATGGTCTGCTGGATGTCGTCGCGCTCGAAGCTCGACAGGCGCTCCAGACGTGCCAGTTGCAGACGGTGCAGGTGAATGTAGGGCATCTGCTGGTCGAACTCGCGCAAGTCGCCCTTCATCAGTACCGGCAGGAACAGGTCACCCACCTTCTTCTGGTTGCTGATGATCTGTGCCAGCGCCGGTTTGAAGGCCATGGTCTTGGGCGCCGGGCCACCGTCGACGATCTGCGTGCTGAGCAGCAGCCCCGGCTTACCGAGGACCTTGCCGGGCAGCACGCAGAGCCCGGTCTTGCGGATTGCGTGGCTGTCGATGCCATGCAGGGTGTCATGAAAGGCGTAGGGGTTGGGTAGCACCACCATCTTGCGCCCGAGGTCGGTGGGGAAGTGCAGGCTGTAGTTGGTATACAGCTGCCCCACCGACTCGGAGTACACGCACAGGCGATTCTCGAACAGCTTGATGAAGCGCTCGGCCAGCTCGCGCCGGGCCATGCTGTCCAGGTCCCAGATCAGGTCCTGGTTCTGTGGCCGACTGAAGTCGACCTCCTGATGTTGCATGTTGCTCATGAACGTCTCATACGCGGAACTGCCCCAGCAGGCGATTGAGCTGGTCAGCCAGTTGTTTCAGGTGCTGGCTGGCAGCACTCGACTGTTCGGCGGCCTCGGCCGTGTTGTGAGCCAGTGCCGCCGTCTGGGTGACGTTCTGGTTGATGTCTTCAACCACATGCGATTGTTGCAAGGTGGCGCTGGCGATGGAAGCGTTGAGTCCGGCCAGATTGCGCAGCGACTGCGCAATCTGGGCAAGGCTTTCACCGGCCTGGCTGGCCTGTTCCACGGTCAGCTGAGAGGCACGGCTGCTGTCGTTGATCACCTTGACGGCGGCTTCCGAGTTGCCCTGCAGGCGCTCGATCATGCCCTGGATCTCGGCGGTGGACTGCTGGGTGCGCTGCGCGAGCAGACGGACTTCGTCCGCGACCACGGCGAAGCCACGTCCCTGTTCGCCGGCACGGGCCGCCTCGATGGCGGCATTGAGGGCGAGCAGGTTGGTCTGCTCGGCAATCGAGCGGATCACTTCCAGGACACTGCCGATCTGCGTGCTTTCGCTGGCCAGCGACTGGATCACCTCGACGGCCTTGTCGATGGTGCCGGACAGCTGGTCGATCTGGCGCAGGCTGGCGTCGATGTTCTGCTGGCCCTGGCCGGCCTGGTCCTCGGCGTTCTGCATCTCGCTGGAGGCATGCTCGGCGTTCTTCGCCACGTCCTGCACGCCGTAGGTCACCTGGTTCACGGCGGTTGCCACCAGTTCCATCTGCTGCGCCTGCTGCTGGCTGTGGCGCTGCGCCTCGCTGGAAATGTCGCCAAGCGAGGCGGCGGCGCGGTCCAGCGAACCCGCCGAATCGAGCATCTGCCGGATGACCTGGCGCAGCTTCTCGGTGAAGGCGTTGAAATAGGTGGCCAGCGCGGTCAGTTCGTCGCGTCCGTGGCTGTCGAGGTTGCGCGTCAGGTCGCCTTCGCCGCTGGCGATGCTGGCCATCGCCTCCACGGCGGCCTGCAGTGGCTGGACGATGCTGCGGGTGATGAGCACGACCAGCACCACCAGCAGCACGGCGATCAGCAGGCCGATGCTCATCGCGCTCAGCGCCTGGGTCCTGAACTCGGCCTGCACGTCGTCGACGTAGACGCCGGAGCCAATGATCCAGCCCCAGGGTTCGAACAGCTCGACGTAGGAAATCTTCGGCACCGGGTCGCTGGCGCCCGGCTTGGGCCAGCGGTAGTCGACCTGGCCGGCCCCCTTGCTGCGGCTGATGGCGACCATCTCGTTGAACAGTTCCTTGCCATCCGGGTCCTTGAACGCGGAGAGGTTCTGGCCTTCGAGCTTGGGGTTGGTCGGGTGCATGATCATGACCGGGGTCTGGTCATTGATCCAGAAGTACTCCTGGCCGTCGTAGCGCAGGTCGCGCACGACTTCCATGGCCTGCTTCTGCGCGTCCTCGCGACTCAGGGTGCCGGCGCTCTCCAGGCCATGGAAGTACTTGAGGATGCCGGCGGCGCTCTGTACCACGTGCTGGGTCTTTTCCGACTTGCCGAGATACAGATCGGTATGGATCTGTCGCAGCATGTAGGCGCCCTGCAGGATCAGCGTCAGGATGGCCAGCACCAGGATCAGCCATAGACGCCGGCTGATGGGAAGACTACGTAAGCTGTTCATGGACGTATTCCTGATTGTTGTAATTGTCGGGATCAGGGCCACCTCGATGGAGGGCAAGGCAATACTGTCACATCAAGGCATTATTCACTCTAGTTGTCTGATAGCATTTCGGCCGCCCGGCGCCAAACCTGAGTGCTGGCCGGGCCAAGCCGTGTCAGGGAACCTTCGCGATCGATTTGTGTCCCAGGGCCGGGGCCGTGCTCCACGTTTTAGTCTTACGCATAAGGCACCTGCCGCGTTTTGGGGGAATCAATGGATATCTGGATAGCCTTTCAGGCCCTGCTGCTGGGCGTTGTCGAGGGGCTGACCGAATTTTTGCCCATCTCCAGCACGGGGCACCTGATCGTGGTCGGTGACCTGCTGGGTTTCAACGGCGAAAAGGCCACCGCGTTCAAGATCATCATCCAGCTGGGCGCCATTCTGGCGGTGATGTGGGAGTTCCGCGCGAAGGTCATCGGCGTCCTCGTCGGCTTACCCAGCGATCCGAAAGCCAGGCGTTTCAGCTTAAACCTGTTTCTCGCGTTCATTCCGGCGGTGATCTTCGGGCTGGCCTTCGCGGACCTGATCGAACACTGGCTGTTCAACCCCATCACCGTGGCCACGGCGCTCATCCTCGGTGGCATCGTCATGCTCTGGGCCGAGCGCCGGGAACACCCGATTCAGGCGGAGTCGGTGGACGACATGACCTGGCAGCTCGCGCTCAAAGTCGGATTTGCGCAGTGCCTGGCGCTGATCCCGGGGACCTCCCGTTCCGGGGCCACGATCATCGGGGGCCTGGTCTGCGGCCTGTCGCGCAAGGCCGCGACCGAGTTTTCCTTCTTCCTGGCCATGCCGACCATGGTGGCGGCCACGGTCTACTCCCTGGTCAAGTACCGCGACATCCTGCAAACGAGTGACCTGCCGATCTTCGCCATTGGCTTCGTCAGTACCTTCATCGTCGCCATGATCACCGTGCGTGCGCTGCTCAGGTTCATCACCAACCACAGCTATGCGGTGTTCGCCTGGTACCGGATCGCCTTTGGCCTGCTCATTCTCGCGACCTGGCAACTGCACCTGATCGACTGGAGCACGGCGCAGCTGTGAGCGGTACCGAGCGCAGGGGGCGACTGAGAAGCTGGAACGACGACAAGGGCTTCGGTTTCATCCAGCCCGAGAGCGGCGGGGCGGACGTCTTCGCCCATATATCGGCGATGCGCGGTGACCGTCGTCCGCAGAGCGGTGACCAGGTGCTGTATGTCGAGGGGCGAGACGAGCGCGGGCGCCTACGCGCCGAACATCTGCGCCTGGCTGGGGAGCTGAGCCTCGATCGCCAGGCGATCCGGCGCAAACCTAAAAAACCCGATGCGAAAGGATCAGCGCCGCGTACGGCGCGCAAGAGCACGGGGTCGGGCCCCATCCGCCATCTTCCCGCCAAGGCCACGGTCTTCCTTCTGCTCTGTGCCTTGCCCCTGATCGCCGCGCTGAGGCTCTTCGACCAGGGCCTGTGGTGGCTGTTGCCGCTCTACCTGTCAGCCAGCCTGCTGAGTGTCCTGCAGTATTGGCTGGACAAGCGCAGCGCACAGGACGGCAGCCGGCGCATCGCCGAGAAGACCCTGCATCTGGTCGAGCTGCTGGGCGGCTGGCCTGGGGCGCTGATCGCCCAGCAACTGCTGCGCCACAAGACGCGCAAAGTCTCCTATCAGATAGTGTTCTGGATGATCGTCGCTGCGCATCAGGTGCTCTGGATCGACCTGCTCTGGCTCGACGGCACTCATATTGCCCGCTATGTCCCGTTACTCGTCCAGTAACAAACCGGGTTGCAGCCGCTTGGGTAGCCGGCGTACCACCAGCTGATGCGAGCGCGTGAGCAGCTGGGTCAGCTCCTGACCGGCAAGCGGCAATTGCCTGGCGCTCATGCTGATCCAGTGAGCACGGGCCAGGTACGGGGCAGGGCGGATGCCCGGCCGGTCGACGTAACCGAGGAACAGGTCGCTGTCGACCTTGAACGCCAGGTCTTCGCCGAGAAAGTCGAGAATGGCGAACATCTTGTTGCCGGCAACGGAGAACACCCGGTTGCTGCCCCACTTGAAGTCCTCGCGGGCACCGGGCAGGTTCAGGCAGAAGGTGGCGATCTGTTCGGGTGTCATAGGGTCTTCCGTGAATGCGGGACGGTTTACGAGCAAGGCTTCAAGGAGCGCTCATGGGCCTGAGTCATGATTCGCCAGGTCTGTGCATCGGCAGGAATCAGGTGCTCGATGCGCAGCGCCGCGACGGTGATATCGAGCGGCATGCCGAACGTGGTGAAGGTGGACAGGAAGCTCAGCTCTCCCTCCGCTGAGGCGATGCGTGTCATCACCAGAGGCGCAGACTCATCCGCCATCGGCGGCGGACAGGCTGGCGCTGGCAGCTCGGCCAGCAGGCGTGCCAGGTCCGGGTTGGCCAGTGCCTCGCGGGACGCACGTTGCCAGGCTACGGTGCGAATTTCCTCGGCGTTGAGCAACTGGTCGCCCAGCCCGCCGGGTTGCAGCAGCGTGACCAGCAGATTCAGGCCCTCGAGGGCATTCACCGGCAACTCCAGCAGCCCGTACAGTGCCACCGTACTGGCGTTGGTCGCCAGTACCTGCCATTGGCTGTCCAGGGCGATGGCGGGCGCCGGGTTGTTGGCATGCAATACGTGACCGATCGCATCACGAACAGCTGCCAGTGACGGCGATGCGAGTGGAGCGCAGCCATAGCGGGGCGCATAGCCAGCTGCGAGGAAGACACTGTTACAGTGTTCCAGCGGTGCCTCCAGCGCCATCAGCAGTGCGTGCAAGGTCGATGGGCTCGGTCTGGCGCGTCCGGTTTCGATGTAGCTCAGGTGCCGCTGAGAGATACCGGTGATCAGCGCCAGGTCGAGTTGACTCAGGCTGGCCTGACGACGCAACTGGCGCAGCTGTGCTCCAGCCGCGGAAGCAGAGGGTGATGTAAGTGGCTGTGGGGCATTCATGGCGAGACTCTGGCACCGCCTGTCATGCCTTGTCTATGACCTGACAGGTCATTGAGTGAAGTGCGAACAGGTCGCTAGGTTGTTCCTGGTCAGTCATCGATCAGGAACCGCGCATGAACAGACCTCACCTGGCTCTGGCAGCCTTGCTGTTGTTTTCCTCTTACACCGCCTGGACGATGGCCATCGCCGACCAGTCGTTGCTCGCTTTCGGCCTGGAGCTTCTATCTCGCCCTGACACGGCTCAAGTGGTCATCGATCTCTATTTGCTGGGGGCGATGGCCGGTACCTGGATCTACCGGGATGCGCGGGCGAGAGGGTATTCGTGGGTATCGATACTGCCGTATCTGGCGCTGACGATGGTGTTTCTCTCCATCGGTCCACTGCTGTACATCGTGATGGTCGGGTATCGGGGGCAACGGAGAAAAGCGCTGAAGGCACGAGCGTCCGATAGCGCTCCGTTGTGATGGATGCAGGGCGGCCGACTTGTCTTGTAGACTCCAGAACCCTTCGGCTCATCCGTGAGCGGGTATGCGCGTCCCGGTCGATACCGCCCCATGAACATTCATCACCACGCTCGGCTGTTTTCCTGGCTGCTCTTGAGCCTGCTGCTGCATGCGCTGCCAACCTGGGCTGGGGCGCGTGTCGTGGATGCCGTCGAGATGGCGCAGGAGCCGCTGTCGCTCACGGCTCAGGTTGGCGTGCTGCAAGACCCTTTACGGGCCTTGACGGTGCAGGCGGTCAGCACCGCCGAAATGGCGCGGCAGTTCCAGCACGGCCTGGCCAGTGGTGCATCCTTCGCGCTGGGGTTTACCCGCTCGGCCTACTGGTTCCGTCTCGATATCGGCAATAGCGGCGATGAGCCCGTGCAGCGACTGCTGGTGGTCAGCAATCCGCGCATTTCCCTGGTGGATGCCTATGTGCCGGACGGGCAGGGTGGCTATGCCGTCTGGCGCACCGGGGCCGATCGTCCGCAGACCAGCAAGGCCTATGACAACCGCAACTTCGTCTTCCCGCTGCAACTGGCGGCGCATTCGCAGCAGGCGGTCTATCTGCGGGTCGAATCGAGCATCGGCTTGCTGGTGCCGTTGCAGCTCTGGTCGGTCGAGGCATTCCACGCTCACGAGCGCAACGACTACATGGCGCGCAGCGGCTACGTGGGCATCGCGGTGGCGATGATCCTGTTCAACCTCATGCTGTTCATCGCGCTGCGGGACCGGATCTATCTGCTCTACGTCTGCTTCGTGCTCGGTGCGGTGGGCTGCGTGACCATCAAGAACGGCATGGCGCCGGACTGGCTGCTGTTCGGCCTGCCGCTTAACTCCAACGTCGCCTATTACGCCAGTGCGTCCCTGGCCCTGAGTGCGCTGATGCTGTTCATGCGGCGCATGTTGCAGACCGAGGTGACGCTGCCCTGGGGCGACCGCTTGTTGCGTGGCATGATCCTGTTCTTTCTGGCCAGTCCTGTCGTGTTCGCCCTGGCGCTGCCCCAGGTGTCGCGCTATGCCATCCTGCTGTTCCTGCTCGCCGCCGTGGTGATGATCGGCGTGGGCGTGGCCTGTGCGTTGCAGCGTCAGCGCAGCGCCTATTTCTTTCTGGCCGCCTTCGGCCTGCTGATTCTCGGTGGTGCGAGTACCACCCTGCGTGCCCTTGGCGTGTTGCCGACCAATATGTTCACCGAGGATGGCCTGCAGCTCGGTTCATCGCTGGAGATGTTGCTGCTGGCGTTCGCCCTGGCCGATCGCATCAACGTGATGCGTCAGGAGAAGCTCCTGGCCCAGGCGCAGCTGTTGCAGGCGCAGAACCAGCTGGTGGAGAGCCTGCAGCGTTCCGAGCGCGAGCTGGAGCGACGTGTCGCCCAGCGTACCGAGGAGCTGCAGGTACTCAATCAGCGCCTGGAAACCCTGAGCATGACCGATGCCCTGACCGGCATCGCCAACCGCCGCCAGTTCGACGAGCTGTTGGCGCTGGAGTGCAAGCGTGCCTCGCGCCATGCAGCGCCTCTGGGCCTGGCGATCATGGACGTGGACTGGTTCAAACCCTACAACGACCGCTACGGCCATCCGGCAGGCGATGCCTGCCTGCGGCAGATCGCCCAGGCGCTCGCCACGGCCCTGGGCAGGCCCACCGATGTCATCGCCCGCTACGGTGGCGAGGAATTCGTCCTGCTCGCACCGATGAGCGATCTGGATGGCACCTGCGCGATTGCGCAGCGCCTGCTCGAAGCCGTCAGGTCATTGCAGCTGGCGCATGCCGACTCACCCTTCGGCGAGGTCACGCTCAGCATCGGGGTCGCCGCGCTGCTCGCAGGCGAGCAACAGGCGCAGGCGCTCATGCAGCGCGCGGATGCGGCGCTCTACCGGGCCAAGCAGTCGGGGCGCAACCGCGTCGAGGGATAAAAAAAGCCCCAGGGCATCATCCCTGGGGCTGAGGAGGATCGGCAGGGCAGCCGATCCGGGGGAGAGCGGGTTCAGGCCTGGGGTTGCCAGCCGCCACCGAGCGCCTTGTAGATCGCGACGATGCCGCTGTACAGCTCGACCTCGGCCGAAGCCTGGGCGTCTTCGGCAGCCAGGCGTTCACGCTCGGCATCCAGCAACACCAGGAAGTCCACCGTACCTTCGCGGTAACGGATCGCCGCCTGCTCGGCGGCTGCACGGCTGGCTTCCGCCTGACGCACCAGCGAGATCAGGCGCTGCTGACGCTTGGCGTAGTCACTGAAGGCGTTCTCCGATTCTTCCAGCGCCAGCAGCACCTGTTGCTCGTACTGCGACAGCGCGCCGTCCGCTTCGGCCTCGGCGCCGCGCAGGCGGGCACGCACGCTGCCAAGGTCGAACGCCGCCCAGGTGATGCTGGGCGCCACGCCCCAGGCGCGTGCTGCAGATGCACCGAGTTGCGAGCCACGGCCAGCGGTGAAGCCGAGGAAGCCCGACAGGCTGACCCGTGGGAACAGGTCCGCAGTGGCCACACCGACCTCGGCGGTAGCCGCCGCCAGCTGGCGCTCGGCCGCACGGATGTCCGGGCGTCGACGCAGCAGATCGGCCGGGTTGCCGATCGGCAGGGCCTTGGCGATCACCGGCAAGGGTTTCGCCGTCAGGTCGATCTCCAGCTGCTCCGGCCGCTGGCCGAGCAGGGTGGCGATACGGTTCTGCGCACGCACCTGCTGGGCCTGCAACTGCGGCAGGCTGGCCTCGGTCGCGGCCAGTCGTGCATCGGCGCGCAGCACGTCCAGTTCGTTGCCGACGCCGGCATCGCGCAGCTGCTCGGTGATGGCGCGCGAGTCCTGCTGGTTCTTCAGGTTCTTGCGGGCGATGCTCTCACGCAGTTGCGCGCCGCGCAGCGTGCCGTAGGCATCGACCAGTTCGGCGATCAGGCTGACCTGCAGCTGATAGTAGTCGGCCTCGGCCAGCTCGATGCGCGCTTCACTGGCTTCCAACTGACGCTGGATGCGTCCGAACAGGTCCACTTCCCAGGCCATGTCCAGGCCCAGGTCGTAGCGTTCCTGACGGATACGGTCTTCACTGGTCGGTGGCTGCTGCGCCTTGCCGAACTCACCGCTGGCGCGGCTGGTGACCGTCGGGAAACGGTCATTGGCCACATCGTCGCGGATCGCCCTGGCTGCACGCAGGCGGCTGAAGGCCACGCGCAGCTCGCGGTTGTCCTGCAGCGAACGCTGCACCAGCTGATTCAGCGTCGGGTCGTCGAACTGCTGCCACCAGGTCGCTTCGAAGCGCGAACGGTCGTAGTCGGCGCTCTCCAGCGCGTCGATGCGCGCCGGGTCGGTAGCGGGTGCCCGGTAGTCCGGGCCTACGGCACAGGCCGACAGCGCCAGGGTCAGGAGGGCGGGGGCAAAGGCTTTCATGCATGCGACTCCTGCAGGCGAACGGCTTTCTTGGCTTCGCGCTTCTCCACGAACCCACGGATCAGGACATAGAACACCGGAGTGAGCAGCAGACCGAAGAAGGTCACGCCGATCATGCCGGAGAACACGGCCACACCCATGGCATGGCGCATCTCGGCACCGGCACCGCTCGACAGCACCAGCGGCACCACGCCCATGATGAAGGCGATGGAGGTCATCAGGATCGGACGCAGACGCAGGCGGCAGGCTTCCAGCACGGCGGCGATGCGATCGAGGCCTTCTTCCTGTTTCTCCTTGGCGAACTCGACGATCAGAATCGCGTTCTTGCACGCCAGGCCCACCAGTACGATCAAGCCGATCTGGGTGAAGATGTTGTTGTCGATGCCCGCGATGATCACCCCGGTAATGGCGGCGAACAGCACGGTCGGCACGATCAGGATGACCGCCAGCGGCAGGCTCCAGCTTTCGTACTGGGCAGCCAGCACGAGGAAGGCCAGCAGCACGCAGAGCGGGAAGATGAAGATCGCCGTATTGCCCGCGAGGATCTGCTGATAGGTCAGGTCCGTCCATTCGAAGGTCATGCCGATGGGCAGTTCTTCGTTGAGCAGCTTGGCGATCGCCGCTTCGGCCTGACCCGAGCTGTAGCCCGGCGCCGCAGCACCGTTGATCTCAGCGGTGAGGAAGCCGTTGTAGTGCATCACGCGGTCGGGACCGGCACTGTCGTCGACCTTGACGAAGGTCGACAGCGGCACCATTTCCCCACGGTTGTTGCGCACCTTGAGCTGGCCGATCTGCTCCGGCTCCAGGCGGAACTGCTGGTCGGCCTGGACGTTGACCTGGTAGGTCCGACCGAAGCGGTTGAAGTCGTTGGCATACAGCGAGCCCAGGTACACCTGCAGGGTGTCGAAGATATCGCTGATGGCGACGCCGTGGGTCTTGGCCTTCTCGCGGTCGATGGCAGCATCCACCTGCGGCACGTTGACCTGGTAGCTGGTGAACACCGACATGGGATTCAGCTCGGGCAACTGGCGCGCCTTGTTGAGGATGTTCTGGGTCTGCAGGTACAGCTCTTCGTAGCCCAGGTTGCCGCGATCCTGGATCTGCAGGCGGAAGCCACCGATGGTGCCGAGCCCCTGTACCGGCGGCGGCGGGAAGATCGCGATGTAGGCGTCCTGGATGTCGGCGAACTGGGCGTTGAGTTCGGCCGCGATGGCGTTTGCGCTCATCGACGGGTCTTTGCGCTCATCGAATGGCTTGAGCGGGGTGAACACGATGCCGCTGTTCGGGCTGTTGGTGAAGCCGTTGATCGACAGCCCCGGGAACGCCACGGTGTTCTCGATGCCCGGATGCTTGGCCGCGATCTCGGACATGCGTTTGATCACCGCCTCGGTGCGGTCCAGCGTGGCTGCGTCAGGCAACTGGGCGAACGCCACCAGGTACTGCTTGTCCTGCTGCGGCACGAAGCCGGTCGGGGTGCTGGAGAAGCCCATGTAGCCGAGCACCAGCAGGCCACCATAGACCAGCAGGGCGATGCTGCTGCCTCGCAGTACGCGCCGCACGGTGCCGACATAACGGTTGCTGGCGCGGTCGAACAGGCGGTTGAACGGGCCGAACAGCCAGCCACCGAAGAGCTTGTCGAGGATGCGCGAGAAGCGGTCTTTCGGCGCGTGGTGATCCTTCAGCAGAATGGCGGCGAGGGCCGGCGACAGCGTCAGCGAGTTGACCGCCGAGATCACGGTGGAAATGGCGATGGTCAGCGCGAACTGCTGGTAGAACTGCCCGGTGAGACCGGAGATGAACGCGGTCGGAATGAACACCGCGCACAGCACCAGGGCCGTGGCGACGATCGGGCCGGTCACTTCCTTCATCGCCTGGCGCGTGGCCTCGACGGGCGACTTGCCTAGGGCGATGTTGCGTTCGACGTTCTCCACCACGACGATGGCGTCGTCCACCACGATGCCGATGGCCAGCACCAGGCCGAACAGCGACAGGGCGTTGAGCGAGAAACCGAACAGGTGCATCACCGCGAAGGTGCCGATCAGCGAGACCGGCACGGCGGCCAGCGGGATGATCGAGGCGCGCCAGGTCTGCAGGAACAGGATGACCACCAGCACCACCAGCACGATGGCTTCGAGCAGGGTGTGCACCACCGCTTCGATGGAGCCACGGACGAAGATGGTCGGGTCATAGACGATCTCGTAGTCCATGCCCTGCGGGAAGCTCTGCTTCAGCTCGGCCATGCGCTCACGCACCGCATCGGAGATGGCGATGGCGTTGGAACCCGGACGCTGGAACACCGGGATGGCCACGGCCGGCTGGTTGTTCAGCAGCGAGCGCAGGGCGTACTGGTTGGAGCCGAGTTCGACGCGGGCGATATCACGCAGACGGGTGATCTCACCGTTCTCTCCGACACGGATGATGATGTCTTCGAACTCTTCCTCGGTGACCAGGCGGCCTTGCGTGTTGATCGACAGCTGGAAGCTGTTGCCGGCGTCCGATGGCGGCGCGCCCAGCGCACCGGCAGCGACCTGACGGTTCTGCTCGCGGATCGCGGTGACCACGTCGGTGGCGGTCAGGCCGCGCGAGGCGACCTTGTTCGGGTCGAGCCAGACACGCAGCGAGTAGTTGCCCATGCCGAACAGCTGCACGTCACCCACACCGTCCAGGCGTGCCAGCTCGTCCTTGACGTTGAGCGCGGCGTAGTTGGACAGGTAGAGCATGTCGTAGCGCTGATCCGGCGAGGTCAGGTGCACCACCATGGTCAGGTCAGGCGAGGCCTTGTCCACGGTCACGCCGAGACGCTGTACCTCGGTGGGCAGCGTCGGCATGGTGCGGGTGACCCGGTTCTGCACCTGCACCTGGGCGTTGTCCAGGTCGGTACCCAGGGCGAAGGTGACGGTAAGGGTCAGCTTGCCATCGTTGGTCGATTGCGACGACATGTAGAGCATGCCCTCGACACCGACGATGGCCTGCTCCAGTGGCGAGGCCACGGTTTCGCCGATCACCTTGGGGTTGGCACCGGGGAAGTTGGCGCGAACCACGACGGTGGGCGGCACCACTTCCGGGTATTCGCTGATCGGTAGCTGGAACAGCGAGATGGCACCGCCGATCAGGATCAGCAGTGACAGCACAGCGGCGAAGATCGGCCGCTGAATGAAGAATTGCGAGAAATTCATGGATCTTTCCTCAAGTCACGCTGGCGTGATCAGCCGCGCGGAGAGTGAGCATCGATTTTTTCGGCGGCGACACGCGGAGCCTGGCTGCCATCGACGGCCTGGCGCATGCGAGCCAGTTGCTCGAGGGTGCCTTCATCGGCCATCGACACCGGCTGCGGGTCGACGGTGGAGCCCGGCATGGCACGTTGCAGGCCGTTGACGACGATCTTCTCGCCCTTGCTCAGACCGCTGCGCACGATACGCAGGCCTTCCAGCTTCGGCCCCAGCTCGATGGCGCGATAGGCCACGGCATTGTCGGCGCCCAGCACCAGGACATACTTCTTGCCCAGGTCGGTGCCGACGGCCTCGTCCTTGATCAGTGTCGCTGCATAGGGCTTGCTGCCGACCAGCTTCAGACGCGCATACAGACCGGGGGTGAAGCGGCCATCCTCGTTGTCGAAGACGGCGCGGCCACGGATGGTGCCGGTGCGCGGGTTGACCTGGTTGTCGAGGAAGTCCAGCTGGCCCAGGTGCGGGTGATCGGCTTCATCGGACAGGCCGAGGTAGACCGGGCTGGCGCCACGGGCATCGGAGCCGGATTCGCGAGCCAGCTCCACATACTTGAGGAAGGCGCGCTCGTCCGCATCGAAGTAGGCGTAGACCTTGTCAGTGGACACCACCGAGGTCAGCAGGCTTTCGCCGGCACCGACCAGGTTGCCTTCGGTGATCTCGGCGCGGCTGACGCGACCGTCGATGGGCGAGGTGATGCGGGTGAAACCGAGGTTGAGGCGAGCGTTCTCCAGTTCGGCGGCGATGGCGGCGACCTCGGCCTTGGCTTCGGTCGCGGCGCTGGCACGGGCATCGGCCAGTTCGGCGGAGATGGCGTTGCTCTGGCGCAGGCGCTCGCCACGGCGAGCCTCGCTGGCTGCACGTGCCTGGTTGGCACGCGCCTGTTGCAGCTGGGCCTCGAGGCGTTTGACTTCGGCCTGGAATGGACGCGGGTCGATCTGGAACAACAGGTCGCCTTTCTTCACCAGCGAACCTTCGTCGAAGGCCACGCGATCGATGTAGCCCGAAACGCGCGGGCGAATCTCGACCGACTGCGGTGCCTCCAGGCGGCCGGTGAACTCATCCCACTCGTTGATCGGTTGTTCGATGACTTCGGCGACGCTGACCTTGGGGGCCGGCATCTGCGCCTGAGTCTGAGGCGCCTGATCGCAGCCGCTCAGGGCGATGATGCTGGCGAGCGCCAGGGGGAATATCCAGATGTTCTTGTGATGCTGTTCCATAGATGACTCCGCCAGTCGGATTTGTGGATGGGCGGAGTCTGCGGCGAGTCAGAGGGTGCTACGAATCGAACACCATGAAGTTGAATATCATCAGGAATGATGAAAGACAGAGTTATATCAATTTGGAACCATGGCAGTGCGCGAAAGTTCCTGCCGGCACCTGCATGGTGCGTTTTCAGAGACTGTCGGGGTCACCGCAGAACATCTGGATGCGCGAACGCAGCCAGCGTTCTGCCGGGTCGTTGTCCTGCGCGCCGCGCCAGGCCATGTGCAGTTCGAATGTCTGCGCTGGCAGCGGCAGGTCCTCGGCGCGCAGGCCACCGGCTGCGGTCAGGGCCGCGGCGGTGTAGTCCGGCACGCTGGCGACGATGTCGGTTTCCGCCAGCAGGGTGGCCAAGCCGTTGAACTGCGGCACGGCCAGTACCACGTGGCGTTCGCGCCCGACCTTGGCCAGCTCGTCATCGATGAAGCCGGTGAGGTCTCCGGCGAAGGACACCAGGGCATGCGGGCGCGCGCAGTAGTCATCGAGGCTCAGCGCGCCGGGCACGGTGTCTGCACGCAACAGCTTGGCCTTGCTGCGCCGCAGGACCTTGCGCTTGGCGTTGGCCGGCAACTCCTCGGTGTAGGCCACGCCCACGGAGATCTCCCCGGAGGCCAGCAGCCCCGGCATCATCAGGTAGTTGGTACGGCGAATCACCAGCACCACGCCTGGTGCCTCGGCGCGCAGGCGGCGGAGCAGGGCGGGGAGCAGGGCGAACTCGACGTCATCGGAGAGGCCGATGCGAAACACCGCCTTGCTGGTAGCCGGATCGAAGTCGGCAGCGCGGCTGACCGCCGTGGAGATGGAGTCCAGCGCGGGCGAGAGCAGGGCGAAGATTTCCTGTGCCCGTGGCGTCGGCTCCATGCTGCGCCCGGTGCGCACGAACAGCGGGTCATCGAACAGCGTGCGCAAGCGTGCCAGCGCCGCGCTGATGGCTGGCTGGCCGAGAAACAGCTTCTCAGCAGCCCGGGTCACACTGCGTTCGTGCATCAGCGTCTCGAAGACGATCAGCAGGTTCAGATCGAGGCGACGCAGGTCGTTGCGGTTCATCCAGGTACCATCCGAGGGGACACGGGCCTTGTCAGCACCGCGTTGCAAATGAGAGCCTTGCCGGCACAAATAGTACGGGCAGTGCGCAGCGGATTGAAAGTCGCTGAATCACTGACAGGCATGAAGACTATCGATAGAGTCTGATAGTGTCGCCGTCGCACAGCGGATAGAGTCCACAATCATTGAAGTGTTAATCCGCGATCAAGCTCGAGGTAAGCGATGTCCCGCATGATCCGTTTTCATAAGTTCGGCGATGCCGATGTGCTCCAGTACGAAGAGGTTCCGACGCCTGTGCCCGGCCCTGGTGAGGTGCTGGTGCGCGTTCAGGCGGTCGGCCTGGGCTGGAAAGACGTATTGTGGCGTCAGAACCTGGCGGCCGAGCAGGCCAAGCTTCCGGCCGGCACCGGCTTCGAACTGGCCGGCACCATCGCCGCCCTGGGCGAAGGCGTCAGCGATTTCGAGATCGGCACCGCCGTCGCCGGCTTCCCGGCCAGCACGCCGAACCGCTATCCGACCTGGGGCGATCTGGTGCTGATGCCCAGCCATGCCCTGACCCGCTATCCCGAGGTGCTCAGTCCGCTGGAGGCCAGCGTGCACTACACCAGCCTGCTGTTCGGCTACCTGGCGCTGGTCGACCTGGCGCACCTGAAGCCGGGGCAGCATGTGCTGATCACAGAAGCCAGCCACTGCATGGCGCCGCAGACCGTGCAGCTGGCCAAGGCGCTGGGGGCGAAAGTGATCGTTTCCACCAGCTCGGCGGATGATCGCGAGTTCCTGCGAGGTCTCGGTGCCGACAAGGTGATCGCGACCGAGGAGCAGGACCTGGTGCTCGAAGTCGAACGCTACACCGAGGGCAAGGGCGTCGAAGTGATTCTCGACCAGTGCGCCGGGCCGCAGATGAAGCTGCTGGGTGACATCGCCGCGCCGCGTGGCAAGTTGATCCTGTACGGCATCAACGGTGGCAACGACACGGCGTTCCCGGCTTGCGCCGCCTTCAAGAAGCACCTGCAGTTCTTCCGTCACTGCGTGCTGGACTTCACCGGCTGCCCGGAGCTGGGCATCGAGCCCAACAACGAGGCGGTGCAACGCGCGCTCACCCACATCAACCAGATGACGGCCGACCGCCTGCTGACGCCGGTGATCGACAAGGTGTTCGACTTCGAGGACTTCGTCGAGGCGCATCGCTACATGGAAACCTGCCCCAACCGCGGGCGAGTCGCCTTGAAACTGGCTGCGGATTAAAGTCCGCAGCCAGCTGGTCGCTATACCCGGTAGGCCTACCGTTCGTTCAAGGATCGTTTCATGAGTCTCATCACCGGCGACGCGCTGTCTCTGCTGTTGTTTCGTTTGCATAGCGGCCGACTGCTGGGAATCAACCTGCTCAAGGTCAACGAGATCATTCCCTGTCCGCCGCTGACCAAGCTGCCCAACCGTGGGCCGAACGTGCGCGGCATCGCCACGTTGCGTGGCTCCGCGCTGACAGTCATCGACCTGTCGCGTGCCACGGGCGAGGCCGGGGCCGCCGACGAGGACGACGGCTGCCTGATCGTCACCGAGCTGAGCCGCTCGCGCCAGGGGCTGCACGTGAAGAGCGTCGAGCGCATCGTGCAGTGCTCCACGCGCGACGTGCGCCCGCCACCCGCAGGCTCAGGCAACCGGGCCTTCATCACCGGGGTGACCCAGATCGACGGCGCCATCGTGCAGATTCTCGATATCGAGAAGGTGTTGCACGACATCACGCCTGCCCTGGAAGAGGCGCCGGTCGGGCAATTGCTCGATGGCCAGGACGGACAGATCCTGCAGGGACGACGTGTGCTGCTGGTCGACGATTCGCAGGTCGCGCTGCAGCAGACGCTCAACGTCCTGCGCCAGCTGGGCCTGGACTGCACGGCGGTACGCAGTGCCCAGGCGGCGCTGCAGCAACTGCATGAATATCGCCAGGCGGGCATGCCCTTCGAGCTGCTGGTGTCCGACATCGAGATGCCCGAGATGGACGGCTACAGCCTGGTGAGGGAAATCCGCCGCAGCGCCGACATCGCCGATACCTACGTGTTGCTGCACACCTCACTGGACAGCACCATGAATACCGAAAAGGCCCGTTCGGTCGGTGCCAACGCGATGCTGACCAAGTTCTCCTCGGTCGACCTCACCCGGGCACTGCTGGACGCCTTCCGGCAGATCAGCGACTCGCACTGACTCTCGTTGCCACCTTGCCGCCCAGCGGCAAGGTCTTGCCTCCCATTGCCGCTGCTGGAAACGAACAAGCCCTGTGTTTTCAGTGGCTTGCGTCATTCTTTCATGTTGGCACGCGCCTTGATTCCAAGCCCCTGGCAACTGCAACTCAGCAAGGAGCGAGGCATGAGTATCATTGGAGGTGTAGGCAACTACAGCGGCGTGTCGCTGAGCGGTTTCCGCGGCAAGCAGAACGAGCAGCAGGATGAGCAAGCGCTCGTTACACGCGAGGTCGGGAAAACCGTGCGCACGGCGAATGCCGAGTCGGAGCGCGAATTCCAGGCCAGACAAGCCACGGAAGAGGGGTTTGCCCGCCTGCGGGTAGCCCTGCAGAACGGCGCCGATGAGCAGACCGAAACCAGCGTCGGCTCGGGACAGGTGGAGAAGAAGGAGGAAGACGACGGCAAGGCCGCACTCGAGGCGTTCAAGGCCTACATGGCGATGACGCCGGCGGAAAAGATGCGCGACCGCATACTCAAGGAAATGGGCCTGACCGAAGAAGATATCGAGTCCATGCCGCCTGAACAGCAGAAGGCAGTGGAGGAGACGATTGCCCAGCGCATGCAGGAACGCGCCGAGATGCAGGCCGCCTCGGACGAGGATAGCCACTCGTACGGGCTGGTTTGAGGGCAGTCAGTCCTCGCGCTGGACGATGAGATCGGTCAGTCGCCGGACATAGGGTGCAGCCAGCAGTACCACCGGGATCATGCTCAGCCAGGTCAGTAACCAGGTCGTGCTCCAGCTGAGCATGAACGGACCCAGTGCCATCCCCTTGGGGTTGGCGATCAACGCCGCGATGGCGCTGGTGATGGCGGATTGCAGCAGCCCGAATACCTGCGGCCGGTACTGGCGATTGATGCGTGGCACGCGAACTCTCCTGCAGTCAAAGACCCGTGACAAGGCACTTCGACCCGGATTCGCCAGAGGGTGGCGGCGTGGCAGGGCCTTGCCCGTATGACCAGGCGACTGTCGCCAGGGGCTGCAATCAGGTCTGGCCTCAAGCATATACCGCTTGGGGGGTGTGATGTCAGGTGGTTGCGCTGTCGAGCGGCAGGCCTCGCCGTAGCCACCAGCGCAACTCGCAACGGCGCAGCCCCAGACGCACAGGGCGTCCGGGGCTGGCAGCGGGTCAGGCAACGACGGGGATCAGCGGGTCGGCCGCCGCCAGCGCGACGTCGCGCTTGGCCTCCGGCGGGTAGATCCACTTGGTGTTGATCTCGGTCTTGATGGCCTTGCCTTCCTGGCCGGTCAGCAGCACCTTGCGTTCCCAGCCTTCGGTGAAGACCGCTCCCCAGGCGCCGAGATCGAGGCAGGTCACGTACTTGGGCTGGCTGTAGGGGATCGCTTCGACACCCAGCAGATCGGCCGCCGCGTTGTTCCCCGACGAGCGCCCCAGGGCGATGGCGTGCTGGCAGGTCATCAGCGCATGGTTGCCCAGCTCATCCACGGCGGTATAGGCCGTATCGCCGGTAGCATAGATGCTGTCCTGGCCCAGTACCTTCAGGTTGCGGTCGACATGCAGGCGTCCGAAGGCATCGCGCTCGCCATCGATCTGCTGGGTCAGCGGCGAGGCTTTCACCCCCACGGTCCAGACCACAGTGCTGGCCTCGATGCGCTCGCCATCGTCGAGTTGCACGCCCTGTTCGTCGACCATCGATACCGGGCTGCCGAGCTTCCAGGTGACCCCCAGCGTATCGCTGGCTTCGGCGATCACCGAGGCGATCTGCTCGCCCATCGCGCTTCCCACCTGCTTGCCCATATCGACGACGATCACCCGCACATCCGCCTCGTCGCCGAGGATGGCGCGCAAGCGCGCCGGCATTTCTGTTGCCGTTTCGATGCCGGTGAAGCCGCCTCCGACCACCACCACAGTGTTTCGCGCCTGGCTGGCCGGCTTGTCCCGCAGGCTCTGCAGATGAGCCTCGAGCTTTTGCGCCGATTCGAAGCTGTCGACATCGAAGGCGAAGCGGTCGATACCGGCCAGAGGAGGGCGGGCGACCTGGCTGCCCGAGGCCAGGATCAGCCGGTCATAGCTCAGTTCGGCCTGGGCGCCGCCCGTTTCACGGTAGATGACGCGCTTGCCGGTGGCATCGATGCGCGTCGCACAGCCTTGCACGAAATTCACGCCGACCGCATCGAACAGCGGGCCGAGCGGGGCAACGGTGGTAGCCAGGTCGGTTTCGTAGAAGCGCGGGCGCACGCGGAGTTCGGCTTGCGGGGCGAGGAGGGTGACGCTCACATCCAGACGCTGGTGCTGGTCCAGCAGGCGAATGGCGCTCAGCGCGCTCCACATGCCGGCAAAACCGGCGCCGATGATCAGGATTCGTTGTTTCATGTCGTTGTTCCCGTAGCGAAGAAGAAAGGTGCTGGCTGACTACGGGATGAATTGTGCGGTTGCATTGGATCAGTGTATTGAACCAATCTTTGCAAGAGTTACTGATCCACTTCGGAGTGCACATGGCTGTCGACAAAACACCGCCAGAGGTGGTCTTTCTGCCGCTGGGAACGCCGGAAGAGGGTGTCAGCCTGCAGAGCTGGCTGTATGAGTCGCTGCGCGCCGCGATTCTCCTCGGGCGTCTTCCCGCAGGCAGCAAGCTGCCCAGCACGCGCGCCATGGCCGAGTACTACAAGCTGGCCCGTGGCACGGTACAGGCGGCCTATCAGCAGCTGCTTTCCGAGGGCTACCTGCAAGCTCGAACCGGCAGCGGGACACGCGTCAGCAAGGTATTGCCGGACCCGACGCTGAACGCGGGATACGTCCGGCGCAAGGTGGTGGCCGAGGTGAAGGAAATCCGCAGCGCCCCCGATACGCCCTGGTTGAATCGCCTGGCGGAGATCGATCCGATCTTCTCCCGACGCACGCTGCCCAGTGGGTTGCGTCCTTTCTTTCCTCATCGCGGCGACATCAAGGCCTTTCCCATCGACCTGTGGCGCAAACTGCATACCCAGCAGTTGCGCAGCTCGCGCCTGTCCATGCTGCTGGACTCCGATCCGGCGGGCTTGCCCGCGTTGCGCGAGGCGGTCGCAGGCTACCTGGCCATTGCCCGTGGGGTGCAGGTGTCAGCGTCGCGCATTCTCCTGCTCAGCACCGTGCAGCAAGGGTTGGACCTGTGCCTGCGGCTGCTGGCACCGGGCGAATCACAGGTGTGGATGGAGGACCCCGGATACCCGGGCGCACGCCAGCTGATGGAGGTATCCGGTGTGAGGCGTGTGGACGTGCCGGTGGATCAGGCCGGTCTCAGGGTCGATGAAGGCGTGCGCCTGGCGCGTGATGCGCGGCTGGCGTACGTCACGCCATCGCGCCAGGCGCCTCTGGGCGGTGAGCTGTCCCCTGCGCGGCGTCTGGCCCTGCTGCAATGGGCGCAGGAGCAGGGCAGCCATATCTTCGAGGATGACTATGACAGCGAGTACCGCTTCATCGCCAAACCCATCCCGGCACTGCGCTCCATGCCGGGCGCCGAGCACTCGGTGATCATGGCCGGCACGTTCAGCAAGCTGCTGTTTCCTGCGATCCGCCTGGCCTACCTGGTGCTGCCCGAGCATCTGGTCGAACCTTTCACCCGCGCTTCGGCGCTGTTGTCACGGCATGCCAACGGCCTGGCGCAGGCGGTGCTGGCCGATTTCATTCACGAAGGGCATTTCGACCGCCATGTGCGGCGCATGCGCAAGATCTACGCTTCCCGGGCCGATGCCTTTGCCGAAGCCGCGCACAGGCATTGGCGCGGATTGATCGATGTGCCGGAGATTCGCGCGGGGATGGACATCGCCTGCCGCTTGCACGTCGAGGATGAACAGCTGGCGTTCGAGCGTTTGCAGGAGGCCGGCATCGGCTCGATACCGCTGTCGCGCTACTGGGTCGCCAATACGCAGGCACCCGGCCTGATGATGGGGTTCGCCGCCTACGACGAAGCTGCGATCGAGGACTCGGCCAAGGCTCTCGTACAGGCCTTGCGGGCATGAAGGGCTGCCCCGACCAGGGTCGGGGCAGGGGGCATCACAGGATGCTCAGCGGGTACTCGACGAATGCACGAATCTCGTTGAGGTCCGGACCGACATCGGTGCTCGAACGATAGATCGAGTTGCGCAGGCGCAGGTGCAGATTCTTGGCCGCGCCACTCTGGACGGTGTAGCTGACCTGGTTGAAGATCTCGCGCTCGGTACCCTCGTTGTCGTTACCTGTGTCGATGTTGTCGCCACGGACGTAGGCGAACTTGTAGCGCAGGCCCGGCACGCCGTACTCGGCGAAGTCCAGCTCGTAGCTGGCCTGCCAGGAGCGCTCGTCCTTCAGGTTGAAGTCCGAGTAGTAGGAGTTGGCCAGGTAAATGCTGCTGCCGCCATCACCGTAGTCGTAGGCGAAGCCGGCGTCGCCGCTGTTGCGCTGATGCGCGAGGATGAACGCGTGGGCGCCGACGCTGTACTTGGCGGCCAGGCTCCAGATGGTGTTGCGGTCGCCTTCGCCATCGCCACCAAGGTCCAGCGCGGCGCTGGAGCCGGTGTCGTACTTGGTGCGGTAGATGTTGAAGTCGAAGTTCAGCGCCTGATCGGCCGCCAGTGCCAGGTTGTAATTGACGTTGGCGTAGTAGCGCTTGTACATGTCCTCGAGGTCGGCGTGATAGACCGCCAGGCTGAGGTCATCGCTGACGGCGTAGCTGCCGCCGAGCACATCGATGCTCTTCAGGCGGTTGGGGTCGCGCGCCGAGTCGCCCATCGGGCTGTCGGCGGTGAAGCGCCCGGCATTCAGCTCCAGGCCTTCGATCTCGTTGCTGGTCACCAGCGTACCGGTGAAGGACTGCGGCAGCAGGCGGCTGTCGTCATGCGCCAGAACGGGCAGGGAAGGGAACTGGTTGCCGTACTTGATCACGGTGTTGGAGACGCGCAGCTTCACTGCACCGCCGGCCTGGGAAAGCTCATCGACCGGACGACCGTCGCCGTCGGTGTCGAAGAAGGCGCGGTAGTTGCGTCCACGACCGCTGTCGAGCTTGATGCCCAGCAGGCCAAAGGCGTCGACGCCGAAGCCGACCGTGCCCTGGGTGAAGCCGGACTCGAAGGTAGTGATGAAACCCTGGCCCCAGGTCTTGGCATCGTTGGTGCGGTCTTTGTAGTCGCGGTTGAAATAGGCGTTGCGCAGCAACAGGTTGAGGCTGGCATCCTCGACGAAACCGTTGGCTTCGGACTGGCTGCTGGCGTGCGCCAACTGGCCACCAAGCGCGAGGCTGCAGGCCAGCGCGAGACCGTGTTTTCTGTACATGAGTGCTCCCGGTGTTTGTGTGCTGTTCTAAACGTGCCTCACATCGAGGTAAGGCCCGGCCCAGAGGGCGCGCTTAGAGTTATCACCATGCTGCCGGCGGCACTATTTGAGCTGATTGATGATCACTATCGATGACTTCGATGGGGTGTTTGCGGACGCACCCGGTAGGCTTCGTCCCGATGAAGATTCCTGGGCAGCGACAGTTGACTCCGTGACAAGGTCGTTGCTCTGGCTCCACTTCATCTCCTTTGGTTAAGACGACTTGTGACCGCCTGGGTCTTCCAGTGCGGTCTTTTTTTGTCCGGGAGACAGGGACCAGGCCACCGCCAGCTTCAGCAACCGGCGATAGCTAAGGCCGCGAATGACTACTCGCGTTACGGTTGCTTAGCGAAACAGCGCGGTATTCGCTGCCAGAACCTCATCGGCGCACTGTGCGTCCAGGTGACCACCCGGAGCACCTGCGACACCGATGGCCCCGATGACGGTGTCGCCGGCCTTGACCGGAACCCCGCCACCCAGCAACAGGAAACCCGGAATATCGGTAAGATTGGCTGCGCCGGGGTTCTTCTGCGCGTTCTCCATGATCGCCAGCGTAGGGGCCTTGGCCGACGCCGAGGTGAAGGCCTTGGCCCTGCTGGCCTCGATCGTGTGCGGGCCGGCGTTGTCCGCGCGGGCAAAGGCCTTCAGCAGGCCGGCACGATCCACCACCGAAGCGCTGACGTTGTAGCCTTTGGCGGAGCAGGCCGCGACGGTCGCACTGGCGAGCTTCTGTGCGTCGGCCGTCGACAGATTGCCTTCATTGAGAACCGCGCCGTTGGCGACGTTGACGAGGGCGAACGAGCAGAGCAGGGCAGCTAGGGATGAACGAGTCATGGGATTTTCCTTTCAGTCGGATCAGGAGTCGCCAGTCTGGTCGCATGCCCCTCGCCGCGGTATTCGCCCGACTACTCGTCGTTCTCCGTAGCGCTACGGAGATGGCTCATCCAGCAGGCCGGCGTACTGGCGGATCAGCTGTGCCAGCGAGTCGGCTTCGAGCTTGTCGAAGACGTTGGCCCGGTAGGTTTCCACGGTTCGCGGCGAGAGCTCCAGCTCCCGCGCGATCTCCTTGTTGCTCATGCCTGTAACGATGCGCACCAGCACGTCATGCTCGCGCCCGGACAAGCGCGCCAGGCGCTCGCTGGCCGCCAGGGTGACGGCCTGACGCTCCCGGCTGGCGATATGCAGACGTACAGCGGCTTGCACCGCATCCAGGAACACATCGTCATCCACGGGCTTCTGCAGGAACTCCATGGCGCCGCCCTTGAAGGCACGGCGACACAGATCGACGTTGCCATGCCCGGTCAGCATCACCACCGGCAGATCGGAGCATTCGGCGAGCCGTTCCAGTAGCTCCAGCCCACCCATGCCCGGCATGCGAATGTCCAGCACGACGCAGCCGATCGACTGCGCCGACAGCGTGGCGAGAAATGCCTGCGGATCGCCATGGCTCTCGCTGCGCAAGCCGACGCTGCGCAGCAGCAGGGCCAGAGCATCACGCACGGCGTCATCATCGTCGACCAGGTAAACCAGAGGGGAATGGGAGAGGGCGTTCATGCATCGGCTCCGGCAAGCGGCAGGCGCAGGGTGAAGCAGGCGCCACCCGTGTCCAGGTTGCGCGCGCTGAGCTGGCCGTCCATGGCGCCGGCCAGCGTCTCGCACAATGTCAGGCCCAGCCCCATGCCGTGCTGGCGTGACGTATAGAACGGCTCGAACAGGCGTGGCAACGCTTCGTCTGCGATGCCCGGACCATCGTCGCTGACATGGAACACATATGCATCGTCCTCGACGCCGCCACTGACCAGGATGTTGCGGGTGCCACTCATGTCAGCTGCGTTCTGCACCAGGTTGTGCACTATCTGCTCGAGCGCGACCCGATCGCCCAGCGGGCATTCGCCCGGGCTGGCATTGGACCAGCTCAGGCGAATGCCCTGGCGGGCCAGCTCCTCGGCGCGTAGAAACAGTAGCGAGGCCATCAGCTGTTCGGCATCCACCGGTGCACGCGTCGACGGCGAGCTGGACTGCACCAGATCGCGCAATCGGCTGATGATGTCCGCCGCACGGCGTGCCTGGGCAGCGCTGGCAAGCAGCGCCTGGCGTACGACAGGGCGCTCGTCCTCGTCGTCGAGCAGGCGCTCGGCTGCACGCACCTGGGCGAGAATCGCCGTCAGTGGCTGGTTCAGCTCATGGGCGATGCCTGCGGCCATTTCACCCAGCGAACCCAGGCGGGCCATCTGCGCCAGACGGGCTTGCTCCTGCTGTCGCCGAGCCTCGGCGCGCGTGCGCTGCCAGGCCGTGCCGGCAACGGCTAGCAGAGCGCTGGCGAACGCCCATGTCAGCCATGCCGGCCAGGGCCAGTCAGCTGGCGTCAGGGTCCGCCAGCTGTGCAAGGCAAAGGGCTGGCTGACGGCTCCCAGCGGTTTGCGCAGGTCGAACGTCCAACCCACGGAAGGGTCCCCGGGCTGACGGGCCAACAGCGTGAGCGGCCCGTTGCCCAGGTCCAGGGTCAAAACGCCCAATGATGGCGGGAATTCATCGGCGGAGAGCAATTGCCGTGCATCCAGCAACAGGCTCCAGCCTGACGGCGCGACCAGCCAGTAGCGCGACTGTTCCTGAGGCAAGGTGACAGGCCGCTGCAGTTGGCGCGCTCGTTCGAGCATCATCGCCAGGTCAGCAGGCGCTGCCTGAGTTGCCATCCAGGTGCCGTTGCGAAACAGCCCGAGACCCTGCAACTGCGGCATGCTTGGTTGCAGGCTGGGCAACAGGCGTTCGGGCGCCGGCGGATTCGCCAACGCCGCCAGCGTTGCCAGGACGGCCTCATGCTGCACGGTCTTCTGACTGAGCATGCGCTGGGCGATGCTGGTGTCCTGAAAGAAGCGTTCGTAGTTGGCAACGCCGTCCTGCCAGCCAATCCAGGCTGCACCGGGGCAGAACAGGATCAGCCAGAGCACGGGAACGCTGAATCTGGGCGATGATTTCATGGACCTCATCATGCCTGTCGCATTGGCCGTTCACCATCCGTAGTGCTGCGGAGGTTTCAGGCCGATAGCGGTGTCTGTTCTCATGTGTTGGTTGCATGCGTGCGCAGAGTGTTTTGTCTGGCGCCCCTGAGTGGTCTCTTCCAACCCAATACTTCGCATAATGTATATTATGTTAAATTGCGTATATCGATGACCACCTCCCGGCTTGCCACATCGTCCAAGTACCCGGAAGTGAATATCCAAATTTCTGTGTATCAATAATCCAAATCGCGGAATTTCCCCCAGCTTCGGATTTTTACTTCCCTCAGCGCCGGCACTCTGATTTTTTCGTCAGCCTTTCATGCTTGAACTCAATATGACCGAATGCAGTTGGATCACTACTTCCCGTCCTGCGCAAGACGTATTCCCCGTACGCTTACTGGTCACCTACTCAAATGACCTTCAGCGAGGCACCGGCAGCGGTGTATTGCTGCTAAGGCTGTCGGCCCAGGCCTGAACTGCTTGGTGATCGATCACGCGGCCTGCGTCCACATCGGCCAGGGCCGCTCGGGTCAGGCGGCCGCGCTCTTCTTCCTGATCAATCCATGTGGCCAAGGCTTGCTTGAGAATCCAGTCCGTGGAGCGGCCCAGATGTGCGGCCATCTGATCGACTCTCTCAGCTAGCTGTACTGGGACGTGAGCCGTGATAACCCGGGTTTCGATTGGGCAGATCATGATGGGCTACTCCTACGCAACGAAGGGCTGCGGACTGTCGTCCATTATGACTGGCCATTTCGTTACTGCCGAGCCGAAAGCAGTCTCGCCAACCAGATGTCTTTGCCGCCGCCCTTGAATGCAGTATCTAAGTGACACATGCATACAGCAACTGATCGGCTTCTTAGGCAGCGCCGGGCGCTCTAGAACCGGGTTTATAGTCGATTATAGAGTGATTATAGAACATTATAGAATTAGCTTTGGGTGCCTGATTGGGGACGCCCGAAGCAGGCAGCTCCTGCACCTCGCCTAACCACAGATGTTTGACTAGGACCCAAACACCCACTAGGGGCTCGACTTGACGGCTAGCGAGGCCGGTCTTGTGCTAGCGCGCCGAATGGGCGGTGCGAACCCTACGAGCTTGAGAAATCCGGTTAAACGGAGCTACTAGTTGAGCCCGATACCCTGCCTGACACTCTATTTGATCCAAATCAACGAAGTGCTGTTATCGCCAAAACGAGCGTTCATGCCCCGGGGCAATCTGCTATCGTCGCCCTATCGCCCCGCCTGGTGAATTGCTGTGCGTCGGATTGGATTGATCCTGGTAATGATTGCTAGCCTCGTGCTGCCGACCTTCGGCGGTATGGCTTTCAGCATGCCTGCACAACCTTGCCCGATGCAGAGCGCCGATCATCAGAGCCATGCAATGGCCGATGCTCCGTGCTGCGAGCAAATGGATAAGTCTGATGGGGTGGCCAGTAAGTCCCCCTGCAAATCCGGCCAGGAATGCAAGACCGGAGGACTTCTCCAGACCACCGTTATCAAGAGCATATCCCCTCTTCCCTCACGCCCCGAGATATTGCTGACCCAGTCGGTGATTAAGCGGGAGCCCGCAGGACTCTGGCGCCCTCCTCGTTTCGTCTAATGCAGTGATCTTCGCGCCTTTAAACCAGGCGCATCGTCGCGGCCACGCTTTTGGTGGCGACCTCGATCAATCGCATTGGAGGCGAAAGCATGCCCGCTTTCCTTTTCCCACGCCGTGGCTATCTCGGTGTGTTAGCTGCCGCATTCTGGGCAGTTCCCTGGGTTGCTGCACAGGCGCAGCCCCTAACCTTCGAACGAGCGCAGGCGCTCGCCGAACAGCGCGCACCTGAGAACCTGGCACGACAAGCACAGGTCGCTTCGGCACAGCAGGCCGTAGTTCCCGCAGACGCCCTGCCCGATCCCAAGCTGATTCTCGGCATCGATAATCTGCCCATCGAAGGGCCTGATCGTTACACCCTGAATCGTGACTCAATGACCATGCGCCGCATTGGGCTCATGCAAGAGGTTCCCAATGGCGACAAACGCCAGGCCCGCCGCCAGTTGGCCGAGGCCTCCGTTGTCCGGGCCGAGGCCGAGCAGCGCGCCATGCAGCTTGAGGTCAAACGCCAGACGGCATTGAGCTGGTTGGATGTGTACTACGCCGAGCACAGTGTTGGCCTCTTCGATCAACTGGACCGCCAGATCGAGCTGCTCCGCTCGACGGTGCAATCGCTGATCGCCGGTGGCAGCGCTCAGCCTGGTGAACTGCTGCAGGCCGACCAGGAGGCTTTGGCATTGCAGGATCGGCGGGATGAGCTGAGTCGCGACGTGGCGATAGCTCGGGCCAAGCTGCGCCGCTGGATAGGCAACGAAGCCGATCAACTTCTGGCGGGAGATGTGCCCAGCCTAAGTTTGGATGCCCTCCACCTGCAGCACCGTTTGACTCAGCATCCCGACTTGCGTGCCGCGTCTGCCCGGGTTGGCGAGGCCAGCGCAGAGTTGAATGAGGCTGTAGCCGAGAAGACACCTGACTGGGGCGTAGAGTTTGCCTACAACAACCGCGACAACCAGTTCGGCGACATGGTGATGGTGCAATTTACCTTCGACCTGCCGTTGTTCGTAGGCACACGTCAGGGGCCCAAGATCAACGCCAGACAACAAAGCGTGTCGCAGATGGAAGCCGAGCAGGAAGCATTACTG
>MDSZ01263068.1_pt1 | contig 55808 bp, 69 predicted proteins | sample 811201 | NCBI WGS metagenome assembly MDSZ01 (sample SAMN05326647, study PRJNA326480) | marine metagenome | isolation source: seawater | place: Indian Ocean: North | collected 2010
TTGTTTAGTTTGTTTAGTTTGTTTAGTTTGTTTAGTTTGTTTGGTTTGTTTGGTTTGTTTGGTTTGTTTGGTTTGTTTGGTTTGTTTGGTTTGTTTGGTTTGTTTGGTTTGTTTGGTTGTATTTGCGCTATTTTTGGTTTTACTATCAGTAGAAACTTTTTTTATTTCAGTCAATTTTTTTGTAGTTTTATTTTTTTTTTGCTCAATATTTTTCTCAGGGGCTGGCTTAATTTTTGTTTTCATTTCTGAGGGTAATATTTTTTTATCTTCGTTTATTTTTTTTATTGAGGGTTTCTTCTTAAATTTAATAATATTTAGATTAGCACCAATTCTTTTAAAATCTTTTAATACAGACTTTGATGCTGCATGAACTTCAATATTAATAGGTTTTTCAAGTTTTTCACCAAATAAAAGCTTAATAAATGAATTCTTACTTGATTTAGATAGAGTGATAATTTTATCAACACCAAGATTACTTTTTTCATCAACTACTTTATTTTTTAAAAGTGAATTGAGAAAATCTGTTTTGAGTACAACCTTTTTAAATTTTTTTCTGGTTTTGAAACCATGTTTGGGCATTCTCATGTGAAGTGGCATTTGCCCCCCTTCAAAACCATTTATGGAAACGCCAGTTCGAGATTTTTGACCCTTCATACCTCTGCCACATGTTTTTCCTTTTCCTGAGCCAATCCCTCTACCAACTCGTTTTCTTTTTTTTACTATTCCATTGCTGGATTTTAATTCATTAAGTTTCATAATTTAAACCTTTTCAACTTTAACTAAATGCTTAACCTTATTTACCATGCCAACAATGGCAGAACTATCATCATGTATTTTATTTCTATTTAATTTATTTAGACCAAGTGAAATTAAGATTTTTTTCTGGTAACTCTTTCTGCCGATAGGACTTTTAACTTGCGTAATTTTAATTTTTGGCATTCTCTGTAGCCTCATTAAATTTTCTTCTTTTGATTATATCGTTAATTTTCAAACCTCTCCTCATTGCAATTATTTTTGGTGAGGAAACTAATTTAAGTGCTTCAAAAGTTGCTCTCACCATATTATGAGGGTTTGAACTTCCTACTGATTTCGCAACAATGTCTTGAATACCCAAAGCTTCAAATACTGCTCTCATAGGTCCTCCAGCTATAACACCTGTGCCAGATGGAGCACTCCTTAGATAAACTTTTCCTGAATCAAATCTTCCTTTAATATCATGGTGTAATGTTTTGCCATGTCTAAGTGGAACTCTTATCATTTTAGACTTTGCTTCATCCGTTGCTTTTTTTATTGCTTCAGGAACCTCTTTAGCTTTACCTTTGCCATGCCCGACCATCCCGTTGCCATCTCCAACTACAACAAGAGCTGCAAAACTAAATCTTCTTCCACCTTTAACAACTTTTGCAACTCTATTAATACTAACAAGCTTTTCAATATATTCGCCCTGTTCGATTGGTTTCTGTTGTTGATCATTATTTGTAGTATTTGGATTATCATTAGTTTGATTTTGTTTGGTCACTTTAGAATTATTTGTTTTTACAGATAGTTTGGTGTTTTTTGCAACTTTCTGATTACTGTCAACATTCGATTTTTCTTTTTTAGTATCAATTGCCGAATCATTAGCCTTTTTAACATTAATTTTTTTTTCCTCAGAAGCAGGGCTCGAAACAGCATTTTTTGTTGTCGGAGTTACTTTTTCCGATTTATCATTTGATGTCTCCTTGGCCATAGGCTTACTAGATAGTTTCTTTTCAGTAGTTTTTTTATTCTGAGAAGCTTCCTTTTCAGAAGGTTTGTCATTATTTTTTTTCGTATCATCATTCATAACAATATCCTAAATTTTTACACCCTTAGATTTAACACCTAAAGTAAATTCTTTTATCCTTCCATGAAAAAGGTAACTTCCTCTGTCTAAAGAAATTTTATTTTTTATTTGTTTATCTGAGATTTTTGCACCAATGTCTTCACCAATTTTAAATGCCATTTCCTTTGGTTTACATTTAATATCTTTAAACTGCTTTTGATTTGATGATGAAGAAATAATAGTTTTACTGGAACTATCATCTATCAATTGTGCATAAATAAATTTGCTTGACCTAAAAAGACTTAGTCTTAAATTGCCACTTTTTCTTAACTTAAATCTAGTTCTATTGGATCTTCTTATTTTTTTTAATTTAATAGACATTATTTCTTTTTACCTTCTTTTCTTCTCACATATTCATCTTTATATTTAATACCTTTTCCTTTATATGGTTCAGGTTTTCTATATGATCTGATATTTGCAGCTATCTGACCAACACGTTGTTTATCGGTTCCAGAGATTTTAATTTCTGTGGGTTTAGGTACATCTATTTTAAGATCATCAGGTATCTCGAAAAGCACTGGATGAGAAAAGCCAACCAGTAATTCTAAATTCTTGCCTTTTGAAGCAGCTTTATAACCAACTCCAACCAACTCAAGCTCCTTAACAAAACCCTCAGAAACACCCTTTACTATATTATTAATTCTTGATCTTACGGTTCCCCACATTCTAGAAAAATATAAATTATCGCCTCCCTTTGAGACAACAACAGAATTATCCTTTATCTCAACCTTCGCATTATTATCAAATCTAAAAGACAATTCACCTAGTTTACCTTTGGCATAAATAATACCTGCATCAATCCTAACATCGGTATTTTGAGGTATCATTATAGGTATTCTTCCACTTCTAGACATTAGTATATTCCTTTAAAAAATCTTGCATAAAATTTCACCTCCGACGCTTTCTGATCTTGCTTCACTATCAGATAAAACTCCTTTGGAGGTAGATAAGATGTAAATACCGAGTCCATCAAAATTTCTTTGAAGGTCTTTAATTTTTGAATAAACTCTCCTCCCCGGTTTTGATACTCTCGATATACTTTTAATAACTGGTTCACCATCAGTATATTTTAATTCAATTTGAAATTCATTTTTATTACTGTCTAAATCAATTCTTTTAAACCCTCTTATATACCCTTCTCTTTGTAAGACATCAAGAACATTTCCTCTAAATCTTGAGGCAGGCATTAAGACAGATTCTTTACCTCTCATCTGACCATTTCTTATTCTGGTTAACATATCTCCAAGTGGATCTGATAAACTCATAACAACTACCTCTCTTTCTACCAACTTGATTTGGTTATTCCTGGTATATGACCTTTTGAGGCCAATTCACGGAAAGCAATCCTCGATAATTTAAATTTACGGTAAACGCCTCTCCCTCTTCCAGTTAAAACACACCTATTTCTAATACGAACTTTAGAGGCATTCCTTGGTATCTTTGACAACTGAAGTCTAGCCTGAAATTGTTCCTCGGGTGTCATTCTTTTATTGTTTGCCTTTTTTAAAAGTTTATTGTGCTTAGATTTATATTTATTATACAATTTTATTCTTTTTTTATTACGTTCTATTAAGCTTAGTTTTGACATCTACCCTCCTTTAATTAAGTTTTGAATGGTAAGTTAAAACCTCTGAGTAATTCAAAGGCATGATTATTATTAGTAGTAGAGGTAACAATGCTTATATCCATTCCTCTTACTTTATCTATTTTGTCATAATTAATTTCTGGAAAAATAATTTGTTCCTTTAGTCCCAGAGAATAGTTTCCACTTCTGTCAAAGGATTTTTTTGAAAGGCCCTTAAAATCCCGAACTCTCGGTAAAGCAATGTAAACTAGTCTATCTAAAAACTCGTACATGCGATCTTTTCTCAGTGTAACTTTGCAACCTATATTAACACCCTTTCTTAACTTGAAACCTGCAATTGATTTTTTTGCTTTTGTTATCATAGGTTTTTGTCCAGTAATAGTTGCGAGATCTGAAATTGCAGAATCAATTTTTTTTGAGTCAGCAGAGGCCTCTCCAACACCCATATTTACAACAATCTTAATAATCTTAGGAACCTCAAAAGTATTTTTAAGTCCTAATTTTTTCTTCAGATAATCTCTAAGTTTATCATTATAGTGTTTTTTTAATCTTGCCATAAAATTTCCTAATTAAGTGTTTCACCTGATTTTTTTGCAAATCTTATTTTTTTTCCATCTTGCAATTTCTTAAACCCTACTCTAGTTGGCTTTGAGGTTTTAGGATCAACAAGTGCAAGTTTGCAAGTGTGAATGGGCATTTCAATTGTTTCAATCCCTCCTTTACTGGTGGCTGATTGCTTTGTATGTTTTTTTACCAAATTAACACCCTCAACAATCGCTTTTAGTAAAGGACTGGTTTTCTTCTTAACAATCTTAAGAACTTTACCATTTTTGCCTTTGTCTTTACCGGATAAAACAACAACATTATCACCTTTTTTAATTTTTAATGCCATTTTATAATACCTCCGGAGCTAACGATATTATTTTCATATATTTTTTTGCCCTTAATTCCCTGGTTACAGGACCAAAAATTCTAGTGCCTATTGGTTCACCATTATTGTTAATTAAAACTGCAGCATTTCTATCAAATCTAATAGAAGAACCATCCTGTCTGTAAACCTCTTTAGCTGTTCTAACTATGACTGCCTTGTGTATATCACCTTTTTTTACTTTGCCTCTGGGTATAGCATCCTTCACTGTTATAACAATGACATCCCCAATTGAGGCAAACCTTCTTTTTGACCCTCCAAGAACTTTAATACATTGTATTTTTTTTGCTCCTGAATTATCTGCCACAAATAATGTCGATTGCATTTGAATCATTTTTTTTACCTATCCTACTACTATCCATTTTTTTGTTTTTGAGATTGGTTTGTTTTCTTGAATATTAACCAACTCACCATTCTTGTGTTTATTTTCTTGATCGTGCACAGAATACTTTTTAGATTTTTTAATGTATTTTTTATAGACTGGATGCATAACTTTTCTACTAACCAATACGGTTATAGTCTTGTCACGCTTATCAGATACAACTACTCCTCTTAAAACTCTTTTTGGCATTTTTATTTACGACCTTTCATTTTTATAGCTGTTTTAACTCTTGCTAGTTGTTTTTTTACAACATTAATTCTTGCTGTTTTTTCAAGTTGTCCAGAACTTTTTTGAAACCTTAAATTAAGAGATTCTTTCCTTAAAGAGGAAACTTTCTCCTTTAAAGCAACCATATCAAGTTTTAATATCTCTGAGAATTTTTCCATCTACAGACCTAACCTTATAACGAATTTATTTTTATTAGGAAGTTTAGCTGAGGCTAGAGTAAAGGCCTCTTGAGCCAAAACCTTAGAAACGCCATCAATCTCAAACAAAATTTTACCTGGTTTAACCCTTGCAGCCCAAAATTCCACAGCTCCCTTACCTTTACCTTGTCTAACCTCTGCTGGTTTTTTTGTTACAGGAACATCGGGGAATATTCTTATCCAAACCTTTCCAGATCTCTTCAAATGTCTTGAAATACATCTTCTAGCAGATTCAATCTGACGTGATGTTATTCTTGCAGGTGTTAGAGCTTTTAAGCCGTAAGATCCAAAATTTAGATTATTTCCACCTTTTGAATAACCGTGCATTCTGCCCTTAAATTGTTTTCTATATTTAGGTTTTTTTGGTTGTAACATTACTCTTAATCCTCAACTTTTTTCAGTTCATCGTTAGAAACTTTATTACCATCGACTTCATTGAAATCTTTTTCAAATTTTTCACCTTTAAAAATCCAAACCTTGACACCACAAATTCCATAAGTTGTATTAGCTCTTGAAACTCCGTAATCAATATCAGCTCTAAGAGTATGAAGAGGGACTCTTCCTTCTCTGTACCACTCAGTTCTTGCAATTTCTGCTCCCCCAAGCCTGCCACTGCAGTTTACTCTTATTCCAAGAGCTCCTAATCTCATAGCTGATTGAACAGCCCTTTTCATCGCTCTTCTAAATGCTACTCTTCTCTCTAATTGTTGTGCAATATTATCTGCTACTAATTGTGAATCTAATTCAGGTTTTTTTATTTCAACAATATTGATGCTAACGTTACCATTTGTAATTTTACCAATTTCTTTTTTCAATTTTTCAATATCTGATCCTTTTTTTCCTATGATAACTCCTGGCCTTGAGGTGTGAATGGTTACTTTAGCAAGCTTAGCTGGCCTTTCAATCACTACTTTTGATATGCTTGCAGAAGACAGCTTTTTCATCAAAAATTCTCTAATATTAATGTCTTCTTGAAGTAGCTTTGCGTAATCTTTTTCTGAAAACCATCTGGATTCCCATGATTTTATCACACCCAATCTTAATCCAATTGGATTAGTTTTTTGTCCCATCTTTATTATCCTCTGTTAAATTTTTTGCTGTTTGATTTGCTTGTTTTTCTTCAGTTTTCTTAACTTGATTGATTTGATTTTTGTCAGTCAGAACTATGTTTTTTTTTGACTTATCTATTTGTTTTTCATTAGTTTTTTTTTCATCAGTTTTTTTTTCATCAGTTTTTTTTAACTCAGAAGCTTCTTGCACAAGAATCTTAATTTTTGAATAAGGTTTTAAAATTTTTCCAGATCTACCTCTTGCTCTTGGTCTAAATCTTTTTAGTGTCATTGACTTACCTGCTGTTGCTTCTTTAACAAAAAGCTTGTCAATATCTAATTGGTGATTATTCTCTGCATTGGCGATTGCTGATTTGAGAACTTTTATAATCTCATTAGAAATTCTTTTATTTGAGAATGCTAAAATGTTTAATGCATTCTCAGCTTTTTTTCCCCTAATCGATTTAAGTACAAGGTTCACTTTTTGAATACTTGTTTTTAGTGACTTTGCTTTCGCTAATGCTATATTTTTTGTTTCTTCACTCATATAAATCTCTACTTAGATGTTTTCTTATCAGCGTTATGTCCTTTATAGGTTCTAGTTGGTGAAAATTCTCCAAATTTATGCCCGACCATATTTTCATTAACCGTAACAGGAATATGTTTCTTGCCATTATGAACACCGAAAGTGAGGCCAACAAACTCTGGTATAATTGTAGACCTACGCGACCAAGTTTTTATAACATCGTTCCTACCAGAATTTTTTACAGACTCAGCTTTTTTTAGAAGATACATATCAACAAATGGTCCTTTCCAAACAGATCTAGTCATATTTCAACCTACCTTTTTTTCCTTTTAAGAATTAGTTTATCGGTTCTTTTATTATTTCTAGTTTTCTTACCTTTAGCTGAGATACCTTTTCTTGAAACAGGGTTTCTTCCTCCAGATGTTCTTCCTTCACCACCACCATGTGGATGATCTACGGGGTTCATCGCAACACCCCTGACTACAGGCCTAATTCCCAACCATCTTTTTCTACCTGCTTTTCCTAGTTTAATATTTTTTTGATCAGGGTTAGAAACCATACCAATGGTAGCTTTACATTCCACTCTCACAATTCTAATTTCTCCAGAAGAAAGTTTAATTTGCGCATTCTCTGAATCCTTACCAACAAGTTGTCCATATGTTCCAGCAGATCTTGATAGCTGACCACCTTTTCCAGGCTTAAGTTCAATATTATGAATAAGTGTATCAGTAGGAATATTTTTAAGACTAAGACAATTACCTGTTTTTATGTCAGCCTTATCTGAGGAGATAATTTGATCACCAACTTTAAGGTTTTGTGGACAAATAATATATGAATACTCTCCATTTTCATACTTGATCAATGCGATGTGAGCAGATCTATTAGGGTCGTACTCAAGTCTCTCAACTTTTGCTGGAATATCTATAATCCGTCTTTTAAAGTCTATTAATCTGTACTTTCTTTTATGACCGCCTCCCTTTCTTCGGGAGGTTAAATGACCAAAATTATTTCTTCCACCTGACTTAGTTAGACCAGATGTTAACTTTTTAAAAGGTTTACCTTTGTAAAGTTCAGATTTATCTACAAGAACGAGACCCCTTTGAGAAGAGGTGTTAGGTTTATATTTTTTCAAAGCCATAGACTATTTAACCTCCAAGGTGGTATCAATTGTTTGTCCTTCGGCAAGTTTAACAAAGGCTTTTTTAATACCTGGTCTTACTCCTAGTTTGCCTCTAAACTTTTTCACTTTTCCTTTTTGATTTAAAGTATTAACAGACTTAACTTCAACCTTAAATAAAGTTTGTATTGCTTCTTTGATTTCATGTTTTGTTGAATTGACGGCAACTTTAAAAACATAATAATTAAATTGAGAAACAAAAGTGGATTTTTCAGAAATAAGCGGAGATCTGATAACTTCATATAATCTCTCAGTTGAAATTTTACTCATGATCAAATCTTTCGTTAATCGCGTCCAGACCTTTCTGAGAGAGAACTAAAAAGTCTCTTCTGACAATATCATAAACATTTATACCAGTTACAGGTAATAGATCCGTTAAAGGGACATTTCTTAATGCAAATTGAAAGTTTTTTTCGATTTCTTTTCCATCAATGAACAATGCTGAGGTTATCTCTAATTTATTTAATACATTTTTTAGAAAAGATGTCTTCGGCTTATTAATTTTAAAATCTGAAACAATTTTTAATCTACCTTCTTTGAATTTGTTGGAGAGAGCCATTTTTAAAGCCATTGATCTAATTTTTTTTGGAAGTTTATGAGCGTGAGACCTTACTTCTGGCCCAAATATTACAGCCCCCCCTCTCATCTGAGGAGATCTTCTACTACCCTGTCTAGCACTACCAGTGCCTTTTTGTTTAAAAGGTTTTTTTGTAGTACCAGATATTTCTGAAATACCTTTTGTTTTATGATTACCTGATCTTTTTTTAGCAAGTTGATATCTAATCATTCTTTGAATTACTTCATTTTTTACGTCAACACCAAAAATAGACTTGTTAAGATCAATTTGTTTTAAAACTTTATTGTCTAAATTTTTAATTTCTTGCTTCATTTTAAATCTTCTTTTTCTATTTTGTTACTTTCTGAGGCCACGTTGTCACTTTTTGAACTTATTTCAGAACTATTATCCTCCTCAATAGTTTTCGTTTTTTGTTGGTCATTTTTTTCACTTTTTTTTAAAGAGTCTGTTTGCAATGATTCCTCTGGTGATGGAATTGAAGTTTGGTCTTCCTTTGATACAGAGGTGGAATCTAAATTACTGTCAGTATTATTTAAAATAATTTTTTGATTCTTTTTAACTGAATCAAAAATTTTAATAACTGCACCTTTATGTCCAGGTACTGCACCCTTTACAAGTAAAATACTATTTTCCGTATCAATTTTAAGAATTTTTAAATTCTGAACTGTTTTTTTAACATTACCAAGTCTTCCAGCCATTTTTTTTCCCTTAAAAACTTTTCCTGGATCTTGACATTGACCAGTAGAACCGTGAGATCTGTGAGAAATGGAAACTCCATGAGTGGCCCTATTACCTCCAAAATTATGTCTTTTCATACCTCCTGCAAAACCCTTGCCTTTAGAATTTGAGGAAACATCAACGTATTGACCTTCCATGAAATTTGTTACCTCAATTCTATTTCCAACCTTATAGTCATCAAGAGTGTCAACCCTAAACTCTTTGGAAGTACTAAAAGGGGAAATATTATTTTTTTTTAAATATCCTTTTACTGACTTATTTAGCTTTTTTTTAGTTGTTCCAGATGACAATCTAACAGCAGAATATCCGTCTTTTTGCAAAGTTTTCAAATCTATAATTTTAGAATCATTAACTTTCAACACTGTAACAGCATGATTTACTCCAAGAGAATCATAATATCTACTCATTCCAATTTTCTCTGCAATTAAACCTAATCTCATAATAACCTACAATTTGATTTCTATATCTACTCCAGCAGCTAACTCAAGTTTTTGAAGTGCATCAACGGTTTGGGGTGTCCATTCAGTAATATCCATCATTCTTTTATGAGTTCTCAATTCTAATTGATCTCTCGATTTTTTATCGACATGTGGAGATTTTAAAATTGTGAATTTTTCTATTACTGTTGGTAAGGGTATTGGGCCTTTTATATTCGCACCAGTTCTTTTAGCTGTACTAACAATTTCCATTGTTGTTTGATCTAAAACTCTATGATCAAAAGCTTTTAGCCTTATACGAATATTTTGATTAGCCATTTAAGTTTCCTTACTTATTCCATAATTTCCGCAACAACTCCGGCACCAACTGTTTTACCTCCTTCTCTTATGGCAAACTTCAGTCCTTTGTCCATAGCAATTGGGGTAAGAAGTTCGACTGTAACAGAAACATTGTCACCAGGCATAACCATTTCAGTGCCTGAAGGTAATTCAATCGTCCCTGTAACATCCGTAGTTCTGAAATAAAATTGAGGTCTGTAGTTTTTAAAGAAAGGTGTATGACGACCACCCTCATCTTTATTTAATATGTAAGCTTCAGCCTTAAATTTTTTGTGAGGTTTTATAGAACCAGGTTTATTTAAAACTTGACCTCTCTCAACTTCTTCTCTTTTAGTTCCTCTAAGTAAAACACCTACATTATCCCCAGCTTCACCTCGATCAAGTAGTTTTCTAAACATTTCAACCCCTGTACAAACTGTTTTTTGTGTATCCTTTATTCCAGTTATTTCAATTTCATCATTAACATTAATTACACCTCTTTCAACTCTACCTGTTACAACTGTTCCTCTTCCTGAAATTGAAAAAACATCTTCAATAGGCATTAAGAAATCCTGATCTAGTGGCCTAGCAGGTTGTGGGATATACTCATCAACTTTAGCCATCAACTCAAGAATTGCTTTTTTACCAGTTTCTTCATTAGAGCTTTCAACCGCAGCAAGAGCAGACCCTTTAATAATAGGAATGTTATCACCATCAAATTCGTATTTAGAAAGAAGTTCTCTAACTTCCATTTCGACTAAATCAAGAAGCTCAGGATCGTCGACTTGATCAACTTTATTCATAAAAACAACAATAGATGGAACACCAACCTGTCTTGCTAGAAGAATATGTTCTTTCGTCTGTGGCATTGGGCCATCAGCAGCAGAAACAACTAAAATGGCGCCGTCCATTTGAGCAGCACCCGTAATCATATTTTTAACATAATCGGCATGACCTGGACAATCTACATGTGCATAGTGACGTTTATCTGTTTGGTACTCAACATGAGCAGTTGATATTGTTATACCCCTTTCCTTTTCTTCTGGAGCTTTGTCAATTTGTTCATAGTCCATTGCAGTAGCACCACCAGTTTCAGCCAAAATTTTTGTAATTGCAGCTGTTAATGTGGTCTTGCCATGGTCAACGTGCCCTATTGTTCCAATGTTACAGTGTGGTTTACTTCTATCAAATTTTTCTTTAGCCATATCTTTCTCCTTAGTAAAAATTAACCAGAAACTTTTTCCTTAACTTCTTCAGCAACATTATGAGGAACTTGCTCATAATGATTAAAAGTCATTGTATAACTAGCTCTACCCTGGCTCATAGAGCGTAAATTATTTACATATCCAAACATGTTTGCCAGAGGAACCATGCTATTCACAACATGATTGACTCCTCTTTGTTCCATGCCCGAAACCTGTCCACGCCTTGAATTTAAATCTCCAATTATATCACCCATGTATTCTTCTGGGGTAACTACCTCTACCTTCATCATTGGTTCAAGTAAAACTGCACTTGCTTTTCCCATAGCTTCTCTGAATGCAGCTCTCGCAGCGATTTCAAAAGCCATAACGCTTGAATCAACATCATGAAAAGCTCCATCAACTAAAGTACATTTAAAGTCAATAACTGGAAATCCAGCCAAAAAACCAGTTTCTGTAGATAACTTAATTCCTTTTTCAACGCCTGGTATGTATTCTCTAGGCACCCGTCCACCAACAATTTTACTTTCGAAAACGACGCCTTCACCCTTCTCAAGAGGCTCAAATTCTAAAACAACTTTGGCAAATTGTCCGGCACCGCCTGATTGTTTTTTATGTGTATAATCAATAGAGGCAGGCTTAGTAATTGTTTCTCTGTATGCAACTTGAGGAGCTCCAACCGTTGCATCCACTTTAAATTCTCTTAACATTCTGTCTACGAGTATTTCAAGATGAAGCTCTCCCATTCCTTTCATAACAGTTTGACCAGATTCATGATCAATACTTACTTTAAAAGAAGGGTCTTCAGCAGCTAATCTCTGCAATGCTATACCCATTTTTTCCTGATCAGCTTTAGTTTTCGGTTCAACGGCGACCTCAATTACTGGGTCAGGAAATTCCATTCTCTCGAGAATAACTGCGTTTTCTGAGTCACACAATGTATCTCCCGTTGTTGTATCCTTAAGACCAGCAACAGCGATAATATCTCCAGCATAAGCTATTTTTATATCTTCTCTGGAATTAGAGTGCATTTGCAACATTCTTCCAAATCTTTCTCGTTTGTCTTTAACAGAATTGAGTACCGAGGAACCAGCCTCAACTTTTCCAGAATAAACTCTCATAAAAGTAAGCGACCCCACGAATGGATCATTCATAATCTTAAATGCAAGGGCTGAAAATGGTTCGTTATCAGAACTTTTTCGGGTTATTGATTCATCTTCATTTTTATACTTTACTCCTTTAATACTTGGAACCTCGGTTGGAGACGGCAGATAGTCAACAACAGCATCCAACATTGGTTGTACACCTTTATTTTTAAAAGCACTACCACACAGCACTGGAACAAATTTACTTTGTATTGTGCCTTTTCTGATTAAACTCTTGATTTCATCAACACTAGGAGAAGTTCCATCTAAATACTTTTCCATTATTACATCGTCCATCTCAACAACAGTTTCTATTAGTTTTTCTCTATATGAATCTGATTTTTCTTTTAGATCACTTGGAATTTCCTCATAGGCAAATTTTGCTCCAAGTGTTTCTTCTTGCCAAACTATCGCTTTCATTTCTATCAAGTCGATAACACCCTTAAAATCGGATTCGGATCCGAGTGGAAGTTGAAGAACTAAAGGGTTTGCTCCAAGTCTGTCAACAATCATATCGACACACCTATAAAAATCAGCCCCTACTCTATCCATTTTATTAACAAAACACATTCTTGGAACACCATACTTATCAGCTTGTCTCCAAACTGTCTCGGATTGTGGTTCAACACCAGCAACTGAATCAAAAACGCAAACACTTCCATCAAGAACTCTAAGAGATCTCTCTACTTCAATTGTGAAATCAACGTGACCAGGCGTGTCAATAATATTAATTCTTTTATTTTTCCAAAAACAAGTTGTTGCTGCCGATGTTATTGTTATACCTCGCTCTTGTTCTTGTTCCATCCAGTCCATAGTAGCAGCACCATCATGAACCTCACCTATTTTATGAGACACACCAGTGTAATATAAGATTCTTTCAGTGGTTGTGGTTTTTCCAGCGTCAATATGAGCCATTATACCAATATTTCTATAATCTGTGAGCTCGGTAGTTCTAGTCATGATTTACCATCTATAGTGAGCGAAAGCTCTATTAGCTTCAGCCATTTTATGAGTATCTTCTTTTTTTTTTATTGACACACCTTTGTTTTCATTAGCATCTACAAGCTCTTGAGCAAGTCTTTGTGTCATAGACTTTTCACTTCTTTTTCTAGATGAGTCGACTATCCATCTAATTGCCAAGGCAAGCGCTCTATCGTTTCTAACTTCAACCGGCACTTGATATGTGGCACCTCCAACTCTTCTAGATCTAACTTCAATACCCGGTTTTACATTGTTTAAAGCAGATTTAAAAAGATCAAGAGAATTTTTGACGTTTAGCTTTGATGATGCTATTTCAAGAGCTTTATAAACTATTTTTTCAGCAGTAGATTTTTTACCATCATTCATTACAATATTTATAAATCTAGATAAAACTCTATCATTGAATTTTGGATCAGGAATTATTTCTCTTTTTTCTGCTTTTCTTCTTCTAGACATACTATTTTGGCCTCTTAGCTCCGTATTTAGACCTTCTTTGTTTTCTATTTTTAACACCCTCAGTATCCAGAATTCCTCGTAAAACATGATACCTTACACCTGGAAGATCCTTAACTCTTCCCCCACGTATCAATACAACAGAATGTTCTTGAAGATTATGACCTTCACCTGGAATATAACTAGTAACTTCAAAACCGTTGGTAAGCTTGACTCTGGCAACTTTTCTTAAGGCTGAGTTAGGTTTTTTCGGGGTCGTTGTGTATACACGAGTACAAACGCCCCTTTTTTGTGGACAATTTTCAAGAGCAGGAACTTTATTTCTTTTTAGTTGCTTAGATCTAGCAGATCTTACTAACTGATTAATTGTTGGCATTTCATCCCCTAAAATTTATATAAAAAATTGTGTTTGGCTTAAAACCACTACCAATTATTCGTTGCATACTAATATATCTTAAATGACTGTCAACAAGAGAAATAAAAAAATTACAGCTACGTAATACTTTCATTTTCAGAGGCTTTACTTAAAAGCTCTTTATCTTTCTTATTAGCCTCAATCTTGACTTGAGACATAAATGAGCCGGTCCCGCAAGGAACAAGCCTTCCAACTATTACATTTTCTTTCAAACCCTGAAGTCCATCAATTTTTCCAGAAACAGCAGCCTCGGTTAAAACTCTCGTGGTTTCTTGGAATGAGGCAGCAGAGACGAAACTATCTGTTTGAAGAGAAGCTTTTGTAATCCCAAGAAGTATTTGATGACCTTTAGCTACTTTTAGCCCCTCTTCTTTGGCTTTAGCATTAGCCTCAAGAAACTCTTTTTTACTGACTTGTTCACCTACAAGAAAAGTAGTCTGTCCTGGGTCTGTAATTTCAACTTTTTGCATCATTTGCCTAACTATAACTTCTATATGTTTGTCGTTAATTTTTACACCTTGAAGTCTGTAAACATCTTGCACTTCTTTTGTTAAATAGCTTGCTAAAGCTTCAACGCCTTTAATTCTTAAAATATCATGAGGAACAGCTGTTCCATCGACTAAAACATCACCAACTTCCACAAAATCTCCTTCTTGAACTGTCAAGTGCTTAGATTTAGATATAACATATTCAACTGGTTCGGAAGTTGAATCGCTTGGAATGATTTCAATTTTCCTTTTCATTTTATAGTCTTTTCCAAATTTAATTTTACCGGAAATTTCGGCAATAATTGCGTGATCTTTTGGCTTTCTAGCCTCAAAAAGTTCAGCTACTCTTGGCAAACCACCAGTAATATCTTTTGTTTTAGATGACTCTTTTGGTATTCTTGCAATAACATCTCCATTCTTAAGTTTTATGCTATCAGTGGCTAAAATTATTGAATCTACTGGGAGTTCGTAAGAAGCTATACTTCCATTTTCTAAAGTTAAAATATTTCCGTTCTTCCCCTTATCATGAATTTCAACTCGTGGAACAAGATTTTGATTTTTAGCTTGTTGCTTCCAATCAGTTACTATATTGCTAGATAAGCCTGTCGACTCATCAACAATTTGACGAGTGGTAACACCCTCCTCTAGATCCTTAAAAACAACATACCCAGTTATTTGAGCAATAACAGGTAATGTGAAGGGATCCCATTCTGCAAGTACGTCCATAGCTTTAACTTTTTTATCATCTTCAAAAATCAATTTGCATCCATAAGGCAATCTATGTTTTGCTCTTTCTTTTTTATTTTCATCTATAACTGAAAGACTGCTATTTCGTGACATATTAATTAAACTGCCAGAACTATCTTTAGTAATTTTAAGATTAGTATATTTTATTACTCCATCATATTTTGATTCAATATTAGAAACTTCCGTTCCTTTTTGAGCTGCTCCACCAATATGAAATGTTCTCATTGTAAGTTGAGTTCCAGGCTCTCCAATAGATTGAGCTGCGATCACTCCAACTGCCTCCCCTACATTGACAGGTGTTCCTCTCGCCAAATCCCTTCCATAACATTTTCCACAAACACCAAATTCAGCTTCACAAGTCAATACAGATCTGACATTTATACTAGTAAAATTTGCTTTATCAATCAAAGGAAGATGTTCTTCAGAAATAATATCACCAGCACTCGCGATCGTCGTATTAGTTTCTTTATCTAATAAATCTTCAACAATAGTTCTACCAAGAACTCTCTCAGATAAACTTTCAATTACTTCACCATCTTCAACCATCTCTTCAATAGTAATAGATTTAGTAGTAAAACAGTCATCGATGGTAATTATACAATCTTGAGCTACATCAACTAACCTTCTTGTTAAATAACCTGAATTTGCTGTTTTTAGTGCAGTATCAGCAAGACCTTTTCTGGCTCCATGACTAGAATTAAAATACTCTAAAACACTTAATCCCTCCTTAAAATTGGAAACTATTGGGGTTTCAATAATTTCACCAGAAGGTTTTGCCATAAGTCCTCGCATTCCTGACAATTGTTTTAATTGAGCAGCTGAGCCCCTTGCTCCAGAGTCAGCCATCATAAAAACACTATTGAACTGATCAACATCATCAGTTGTTTGTGGAACCATTATTTTCGTCATTTCTTCTGCGACACTATCGGAACATTTTGCCCAAGCATCAACTACTTTATTGTATTTTTCACCTCTAGTAATAAGACCCTCAGAATATTGTTTTTCATATAGTTTTACCTTCTTTTCAGTATCATTTAAAAGATCTATTTTGTTATTTGGTATCAATAGATCGTCTTTACCGAATGAGATTCCAGCTTTGCAGGCTTCTCTAAATCCAATTTCCATTAATTTGTCTGCAAATATAACAGTTTTTTTCTGTCCACAATGTCTATAGACAAAATCAATTGCATTACTAATTTCTTTTTTTGTAAGAATTCTATTTATTAAATCAAAACTTACTTTAGGATGTTTTGGAAGTATTTCGCTTATTAGCATCCTTCCAGGGGTTGTTTCAACGGTTATTGTTTTGGGTTGAAAATTCTCATCTAAGGTTTGATATCTACATTTAATTTTACTGTGCATTGAAACAACTTTTTGATCCAATGCTATTGTTAATTCATCTATACTAGAAAAGCACATGCCTTTTCCCAGACCTTCGTGGTTTACCAAACTTAAATAGTAAAGACCCAAAATCATATCCTGTGAGGGAACGATTATTGGCTTACCATTTGCTGGAGATAAAATATTGTTAGTAGACATCATTAAAACTCTAGCCTCTAGTTGAGATTCTAATGATAATGGGACATGCACGGCCATTTGATCGCCATCGAAATCTGCATTAAAAGCTGTACAAACCAAAGGGTGAAGTTGAATTGCTTTTCCTTCAATCAGAATTGGTTCAAATGCTTGTATCCCTAATCTATGAAGTGTTGGTGCTCTGTTTAATAAAACAGGATGTTCTCTTATCACTTCAGCAAGAATATCCCAAACTTCCGGTCTTTCCCTTTCAACCATTTTTTTTGCTGCCTTTATTGTTGCTGCTAGATTATATTTTTCTAATTTTGAATAAATAAATGGTTTAAAAAGTTCAATAGCCATTTTTTTGGGGATACCACATTGATGAAGTTTAAGTTCTGGCCCTACAACAATCACAGACCTTCCTGAATAATCAACTCTTTTTCCAAGTAAGTTTTGTCTAAATCTTCCTTGCTTACCCTTAAGCATATCAGACAATGATTTTAGAGGTCTTTTATTCGTACCAGTGATCACTCTACCTCTTCTTCCATTATCAAAAAGTGCATCGCATGCCTCTTGAAGCATTCTTTTTTCATTTCTAACAATGATGTCAGGAGCCTTAAGCGTTAACAATCTTTGAAGTCTGTTATTTCTATTAATAACTCTTCGGTAGAGATCATTAAGGTCTGAAGTTGCAAAACGCCCTCCATCTAAAGGAACAAGTGGCCTCAATTCTGGAGGAATAACTGGAATTACATTAAGAATCATCCATTCAGGCTTAAGCTTCGAATGTAAAAAAGCCTCAATTAATTTTAATCTTTTTACAAGTTTTTTGATTTTAGTTTCTGAGTTTGTTGACTCAAGGTCAGCCCTTACTTTTTTTTGCTCAGCTTCTAAATCAATTTCAGATAGAAGCTTTTGAATAGCTTCAGCTCCAATCATGCTTTGAAAACTATCTCCATACTCCTCTTTATATTCAGTATTCTCATCATCTGTTAAAATTTGATACTTTTTTAAAGATTTTACCATACCAGGTTCGGTTACTATAAAGTTCTCAAAATATAAAACGTTTTCTAAATCTTTTAATGCTAGGTCTAAAAGCAAGCCAATTCTACTTGGTAAGGATTTTAAAAACCAAATATGAGCAACAGGCGCTGCTAAAGGGATATGCCCCATTCTTTCTCGTCTAACCTTTGAAAGCGTAACCTCAACACCACATTTTTCACAAACAATGCCCTTAAACTTCATTCGTTTATATTTTCCACAAACACACTCATAATCCTTTATCGGACCAAAGATTCTAGCACAAAAAAGGCCGCTTCTTTCAGGTTTAAAGGTTCTATAATTTATTGTTTCTGGTTTCTTTATTTCGCCATGAGACCAAGAAGTAACCTCATCTGGACTTGCAATAGAGATTTTGATTTGATTAAAGTCAACAATTCCAGGTTTCTCAATAAGTTTTATTACTTCATTCATTTTACTTTCCTTAATTAACATTACCTTCTAATAATTCAACATTTAACCCTAATGATTTAAGTTCCATTATTAAAACATTAAATGATTCCGGGATACCGGACTCAATATTATCATCTCCTCTAACTATTGTTTCATAGGCTTTTGTCCTCCCAGAAACATCATCAGATTTTACCGTTAACATTTCTTGCAGAGTGTATGAAGCACCGTATGCCTCCAAGGCCCATACCTCCATCTCACCAAATCGCTGACCACCAAATTGAGCTTTACCTCCAAGAGGTTGTTGAGTAACTAAGCTATATGGACCGATCGATCGCGCGTGAATTTTGTCATCAACTAAGTGGTTCAGCTTCAACATATAAATCTGGCCAACAGTAATTTTTCTATCAAATTGAGTCCCAGTTCTTCCGTCAATAAGTGTTTTTTGTCCACTCGTATCACTATTTGCTACCTCAAAGAGTCTATTTATATCTAATTCTTTCGCACCGTCGAATACTGGCGTGGCAAAAGGAACTCCATCCCTTAGATTGATTGCCCTTTTAATAAGTTCATCTTGATTGAGTTTTTCAAATCGATCCTTGAATATTTTATCGCCATATACTTTTTTAAATGTATCTTTAAGTTCATTAATCGTGCTTTTGTTATTTTTAGCTTGAATTGCAAGGTCATAAAATTTTTTTCCCAGATCGACGGAAACAGCACCTAAGTGAGTTTCTAAAATTTGCCCTACATTCATTCTAGAGGGAACTCCAAGAGGGTTTAAAACTATATCTACAGGCGTACCATCCTCCATGTATGGCATGTCTTCAACTGGAATAATTCTAGAAATAACACCTTTATTTCCATGCCTTCCAGCCATTTTATCACCAGGTGCAAGCTGTCTTTTTACGGCAACAAAAACTTTTACTAATTTCATTACTCCAGGTAATAACTCATCACCGGACTGAACTTTATCAACTTTTGATTGAAATGTTTTATTCAAAACTTCTAAACTTTGCTTAAATGCTTGACTTAAAAGTTCTATTTTTTTCATCACTGAATCATCTTTAACAGAAATATCTTTTAATTTTTTTAAAGCAAGTGATTCAAGTGTAGATTCAGAAATCTTTGAATTTTTGGTCATTCCATTAATTCCTGACAAATGAGTTTGATTTATTAAGAGTTTTTTTAAATTATCTTGATAACTGTTTTCCAGAATGAATCTTTCATCCTCCATATCAATATGTAATTGTTCTATATGCATCCTTTCATTAGAAAGAGATCTTTCATCTTTATCGACTCCTCGTCTGGAAAAAACTCTCACCTCAACAACTGTTCCAGAAACACCTGGAGGAAGTCTCAAGGAAGTGTCCTTTACATCTGCTGCCTTTTCTCCAAAAATAGCTCTCAGTAGTTTTTCTTCAGGTGTCATTGGAGACTCCCCTTTTGGTGTAACTTTGCCAACTAAAATTTCCCCAGGGTTAACCTTGGCTCCAATATGAACTATACCTGCCTCATCTAAATTTACTAAGGATTCTTCTCCCACATTTGGAATATCACGAGTTATTTCTTCCTGTCCTAATTTTGTATCTCTTGCTAAGACTTCGAATTCTTGTATGTGAATTGAAGTAAAAACATCATTAACAACTAAATTTTCTGAAATTAAAATCGAATCCTCGTAATTGTAACCATTCCAAGGCATGAAAGCCACGGTGACGTTTCTTCCAAGAGCTAACTCACCAATTTTTGAGGCCGGGCCATCTGCAATTATATCTCCCTCATTGACATAATCCCCAACTCTGACTAACGGAGTTTGATTAATACAGGTATCTTGGTTAGATCGTTGAAATTTACTTAATCTGTAAATATCAACACCAGTGTCATTATCTTTTTTTTCAATAGCACTAATAACAATTCTTGACGCATCAACCTGATTTACATAGCCAGAACGTCTTGCAACAAGGACTACTCCAGAATCTCTCGCAACTACAGACTCCATACCCGTACCTACGAAGGGTGATTGACTTTTTAAAAGAGGCACAGCTTGACGCATCATATTAGAACCCATTAACGCCCTATTTGCGTCATCGTTTTCTAAAAAAGGTATCAAGGCTGCGGCTACAGAAACTAATTGTTTAGGAGAAACATCCATATAATCTACCAACTTCGGGTCTATCATTAAGAAATCTCCACTTTTTCTGCAAGAAACTAAAGATCTTTCAAATGATCCATCATCTTTGAGTGGTTCATTTGCTTGAGCAATTGTATAATTTTGCTCTTCCATTGCAGACAAATAGACAATCTCAGAGGAAACTTTAGAGTTTGTAACCCTTCTGTAAGGAGTTTCTATAAAACCATAACTATTTACTTTAGAGTAAGTTGCTAAAGAATTAATAAGGCCAATATTAGGTCCCTCAGGGGTTTCAATGGGACAAATTCTTCCATAATGAGAAGGATGAACATCTCTAACCTCAAAACCTGCTCTTTCTCTGGAAAGACCTCCTGGACCGAGTGCAGATAATCTTCTTTTATGGGTTATTTCTGATAAGGGGTTGGTCTGATCCATAAATTGAGATAGCTGACTTTGTCCAAAAAATTCTCGTATTGCCGCTGATGCTGGTTTTGGGTTAACTAGATCATTTGGCATAACAGTTTCAATATCAGGAGCATTTGTCATTCGTTCTTTTATAGCTCTCTCCATTCTTAGAACACCAAGAGTGTATTGATTCTCAAGTAATTCTCCAACAGACCTTACTCGTCTGTTACCTAAATGATCAATATCATCGATGTGACCAAAACCATCTTTAAGACCAGCAAGATATTTTACTATTTGTATAATGTCATTGTTTTCTAAAACTCTTTTATCAGGTTCTGCTTTTAAGGATAATCTTGTATTTAATTTAAGCCTACCAACCAAGGAGAGGTCATACCTTTCTCTATCAAAAAACAAGCTTCTAAAAAGTTTATCTGCTGCCTCGAGAGTAGGTGGTTCTCCGGGTCTTAAAATTTTATAGATCTCTGTAATAGCATCATTTCTATTTTTGTTTTTATCTGCATGAAATGTATCTCTTACATAAAAACCTTGATTGCTAGAGTTAATTTTGAGAATTTCAAAAGAGGAGATTTTTTTTTCATCGAAAAATTTAAAAGTTTCTTCGGTTAATTCATCACCAGATTCAAAGTATATAATTCCATTGGTTTTATCGTAAATATCCCTGAACAAAAAATTTCCAATTAGACTTTCATTTTCTATAAAAAGTTTTTTTACAGAATCAGTCTTTAAATTTTTAGAAATTAGGGCATTAAATTTTTCACCTTTCTTCCCGTAAACTTTTCCGGAGGCTGAATCAATAAGGTCAAATTCAAGCTTACTTCCTAAAAAATTGCTTTCTGTGTAAGCAAATTCCCATCCACTATCTTTTTTCTTTAATTGAGTACTTTCATAAAAATTTGAAAATAGTTCTTCATGAGTTAGACCATTAATTTTTGTGTAGTCTATTTCGATGTCTTTATTTTTACATCCTTCTCTATACTCAGCTGACTTCTGGTTATCTAAAGCAAGAAGTAAAGATGATGCTAAAATTTTTCTCCTTTTATCTATTCTTACATAAATTAAATCCTTACCATCAAATTCGAAGTCAATCCAAGATCCATTGTATGGAATCAATCTAGAAGCAAATAAAAACTTACCTGTCGAATGACTTTTTCCTTTGTCATGATCAAAGAAAACACCAGGAGATCTATGCATTTGAGAGACTACCGCTCTAGTGGTACCATTAAAAACAAAAGTACCTTTCGAGGTCATCAATGGCATGTCGCCAAGGTATACATCTTGCTCCTTAATATCTTTAACGGATGATATACCTGTTTCCTCATCTACCTCTCTTACAATAAGATTTAGTGTAACTCTAAGCAATGAGCCATAGGTTCCACCTCTTTGAATGCATTCATCAACATCATATCTAGGTTCCTCTAACTCATATTTAACAAACCGAAGTTCAGCTATTCCCGAAAAATCAGTTATTGGAAAAACTTTATTAAAAACAGCTTGTAAACCTATATCTTCTCTTTTATCGGGAGAAACATCTTTTTGAAGAAAAAGATCATAAGAATTCTTTTGAATTTCCAAAAGATTTGGCATATTAACAAGCTCTGGAATTTTACCAAAGCTTTTTCTTACGTTATGTTTTAGAGTAAAAGAGTTTTCCATATTTAATGCTTACTTAAGTTCAACAGTTGCGCCAGCTTCTTCCAACTGTTTTTTGAACTTTTCAGCATCTTCTTTGCCAACTCCGTCCTTTAACTTACTTGGTGCACCCTCGACCAAATCTTTGGCTTCTTTCAAACCCAACCCAGTTATAGTTCTTACTTCTTTTATAACGTTAATTTTTTTATCACCAGACGATGCCAAATGAATTTCAAACTCAGTCTTTTCTTCAGCTGCGCCGGCATCTCCTCCAGCTTGACCAGCTGGGGCAGCGGCAACTGCAACTGGTGCTGCGGCGGATACACCCCATTTTTCTTCAAGTATTTTTGTAAGTTCAGAAGCCTCAAGAACAGTTAATCCTGATAAGTCTTCCGCTATTTTTTGTAAGTCTGCCATTTTTACTCCTTATTTTATTAAGATTTAAATTTGTTATTAAGTAATCTAACTAAGCTAGATTGATTTGCTTGTAGAGAGCTAACCAAGCTTCTTTGTGTTGATAAAAGCAATCCTATTATCTTGGCTCTGAGAGTCTCCATACTAGGTAAGGAGGCTAGTTTACTAATTTCGTCTAAACTGAGCTCTTTGCCACTCATAGACGCCCCAAGAATTTTAAAGTTTTCATTTTCCTTTGCAAAATCAACAAGTGCTTTGGAAGTTGAAACAGGATCATCTGAATAGGCAACTGATGTTGGGCCAACAAAAAACTTTTCTAAATTTTCAAAATTTGTATCTTTTATTGCTCTTTTAGCAAGAGTATTTTTTGCCACTTTAAAAACTGAGTTAGCTGATTTAGCCTTGCTTCTTAAAGTAGAAATCTCAGAAACAGATAACCCCTTATAATGGGCTACAACAAGAAAGTCTTTTTGTTTTAAGACCGAATTAAAGTCCTTAACAAAATTCTGTTTTTCAGCTCTTTGCATAAACCAATCTCCATTTATCTGTCCGAGTAAATCAATGATAGACCCATCTATTCAGAAAATTAAGGCAAAGCCATCTGAAGTCTTAGACAGAGATAAATATTTGTACATTACATAGCACTACTTGGATCAAGTTGCAAGCCCGGACCCATAGTTGTGTTGATATAAATTTTTTTCAAAAAAATTCCCTTAGAAGTTTCAGGTTTTTTACTTTTTAGTTCATTTAAAAAAAAAGTTACATTTTGAATAAGTTCCTCATCAGAAAAGCTTACTTTGCCAATACTTGCATGAACAATCCCAGCTTTATCTGTTTTGTATTCAATTTGTCCTGCTTTAACCTTTTTAACTGCTTCAACAAGGTCATTAGTAACTGTTCCAAGTTTAGGGTTAGGCATTAAACCTTTCGGGCCAAGGATTTGTCCAAGTGAACTAACCTTTACCATCATTTTGGGAGTTGATATACACTTTTCAAAGTTTATTTCTCCCTTTTTTACTTTCTCTATAAGGTCTTCTCCTCCAACTACATCAGCTCCAGACTTTTTAGCATTCTCAATTTCAGATGAGTCAGCAAAAACAGCAACTTTAATTTTTTTTTCAGGCATTTTAGGAAGACTGATTACACCACGAACTTGTTGATCAGATTTTTTTGCATCGACTCCTAATGTAATTGCTAAATCAACAGACTCATCAAATTTTTTAGAGGAAACTTTTTTTAAAGCTGGTAAAGCTTCTTTAATCTTAAAAATTAGTTTTGTGTCAAAATCTTTTAGAATCATTTTTTTTTTTTTAGTATCTCTCATTATTCAACCTTTATTCCCATTGATCTTGCAGTTCCGGATACCATCCTTTGAGCAGATTCAACATTATCAGTATTTAGATCATCCATTTTAGTTTCGGCAATTTTTTTAACATCATTTTTAGAGATTGAAGCAATAACTTCTTTACCAGGAGTTTTTGATGCTTTTTTTAGTTTAAGTGCTTTTTTTATAAAAAATGAAACTGGTGGAGACTTAGTTTCAAAATTAAAGCTTTTATCCTGAAAAACTGTTATGACCACTGGTATAGGCATACCTTGTTCAAGTTTCTGAGTACTTGCATTAAATGCTTTACAAAATTCCATTATATTGACACCTTTTTGTCCTAAAGCAGGTCCAACAGGAGGCGATGGGTTAGCCTGTCCAGCGGGAATCTGTAATTTTATATAACCGTCAATCTTTTTTGCCATAATTAAATAAACTTAAAATACATATTATTTATATTTTCTCAACCTGAGAATATTCAAGGTCAACAGGGGTGGATCTACCAAAAATAGACACACTTACTTTTAACCTAGCTTTTTCTTCGTCAACTTCCTCAACCATTCCATTAAAGGATGAAAAAGGTCCATCAGAAACCCTAACTTGCTCACCAATTTCAAAGCTTACTGAAGGCTTAGGTTTATCAAGTCCATCTTTCATCTGATTAAAGATTGAATCAATTTCTTGTTGTGATACTGGAATAGGTTCACCTTTTTTACCACCTAAAAAACCATAAACTTTAGGAATAGTTCTAACAGTGTGCCAAATTTCATCGTCCATTATCATTTTTATCATCATATAACCTGGAAAGAACTTTCTTTCCATATTTACTTTTTTTCCTTTCTTCATTTCTATTACATCCTCTGAAGGTATAAGAATTTGATCAATATTTTTTTTTAATCCTTTTTTTTCTAACTGAGCTAAAAGTTCTTTTTCAACCTTTTTTTCAGTTCCTGAGTGCACCTGAAGAATGTACCAATTTTGCATAATTTACCTAAAAAAGAAGCGATTCAACTGAAAAAGAAACAATTTTATCGACAAGTAGAAAAAAAATTGAAGCCAAAATTACGAAAATAAAAACCATAATTGTTGTGGTAATTACCTCTGGCTTTGTTGGCCAAGTAATCTTCAAACCCTCTTGTTTAACTTCTTTATAAAACTTAACTATTTTTTGCATCTGTCAGCAATTTTTTTTTTGTATTGTTAACATATAGAAAAGAAAATACAAATAATTAATTCATTAAATTATGGATATAGAAAAAAATATTTTTATTTTAACTGGTGCCGGAATTTCTAAAGAAAGTGGAATTAGTACTTTTAGAGAAAAGGATGGTCTATGGGATAACTATCGCATTGAGGATGTATGCACTCCGGAAGCATTTAGAAAAAAACCAAATTATGTAAATAGTTTTTATAACGAAAGAAGAAGGTTTCTCAATAATTCAAAAATCAAGCCTAATGAAGCTCATAGTAACCTTGCGATTCTTGAAAAAAAATGGAAGGGAGAATTTTTGTTAGTAACGCAAAATATTGATAATCTTCATGAAAAGGCAGGTTCACAAAAATTACTTCATATGCATGGAACACTTGATAAAGCTTATTGTATGATATGTAATCATAGTTTAATTCTTAATTTTGAGTTAACCACAGAATATAAATGCAAAAATTGCAATACTAAAGGGTTTGTTAGAGTCGACGTAGTATGGTTTGGGGAACAACCAAAATTTCTTGATAAAATTTATAATTTTTTACTTAAAACGGATGTTTTTTTATCAATCGGGACATCAAATAACGTTTATCCTGCAGCAGGTTTCATTGATTATGTTCTTGAAAAAAAAGAAAAAACTGAACTTATAGAATTCAATATTGAAAAAACAAATAAAAGTTTTTTATTTGATAAGTCATTTATTGGTCCAGCAAGTTCAACTGTTAAAAAATTTGTGAGAGAAATAATCAAAGTATAATGGCAGGGGCGGAGAGACTCGAACTCACGACCTACGGTTTTGGAGACCGTCGCTCTACCAACTGAGCTACACCCCTTTTATTGGAGCGGGTGAAGGGAATCGAACCCTCGTAACCAGCTTGGAAGGCTGGGGCTTTACCACTAAGCTACACCCGCAGAATATTTTTGCTATAATGTGACAAGTATACAATAATTGCAATATAATATGAAAATGATTTTATACCATAACAATAACTGTTCAAAATCAAGAGAATGTCTAAATATTCTAACAAAAAAAAATATTGATTTCAAAGTTAGACATTATATGAAAGATAAATTAACATTTGATGAAATTAATAATTTGTTAGAAAACCTCAGCTCAGATTTAAAAGAAGTGATAAGAGATAAAAAATTATTTGACACACAAAGAAAATTTAGCATTAATCATTTGAGCAAGCATCTTTTACAAAACCCTCAAAATATGCAAAGACCTATTTTTTTTGATGGAAAAAATTATCTTATTTGTAGACCACCTGAATTAGTAAAAGAAATAATATGATTTTTATGAAAAACAAAGGTGGTGGAGGGAGTAGGATTCGAACCTACGTAGGCTTGCGCCGTCAGATTTACAGTCTGATGTATTTGACCACTCTACCATCCCTCCAAAGTTTATGAATGTATACTTTGCAACCCCACTACTTGTAAAGTAAAAAAAACAAAATGAATTATGATATCTAAATCGACTGAAGAAATTTTTGGAATTCATGCTGCCAAGGCAGCTATTAAAAACCCTAAAAGAAAAATTTTTTCTTTGACCTGCACCCAACAATTTTACGAAAATAACTTATCAGATTTAAAAAAAAAAAAGATTAGTAAAATCAAAATACTTAAAAGAAAAGAAATAGATTCTTTGACTAATCTTACAACACACCAAGGTGTTGTTCTAGAATGTAATTTCGTACAGAACTATAAAATAAATGAAATACAAAAAAATGAGGAAATAGTTATAATTCTTGATTCCCTTAATGATTCACAGAATGTTGGATCAATCTTAAGGACAGCATATTTGTTTGGTGTACAAACAATAATATTTAATAAAGATAATTCCTTTAAACTTAATTCATTTATGATTAAATCAGCTAGTGGTGCATATGAAAAGATTAAAATGATTGAAGTGTTAAATTTAAATAGAGCTATCGAATTCTTGAAAAAAGATGGGTTTTGGATTATTGGCTTAGATTCTAGATCTAAAGAAAATATCAAAAACCTTCCTAAAAATACAAAAAAGGTTTTAATTTTAGGTTCTGAAGATAGAGGCATTAGAAAGCTCGTGAAGAAAAACTGCGACTATACGATAAAAATAGAGACCGTAATTACTGACAATAAAATTGTAGATAGTCTTAATGTATCTAATGCGTGCGCAATAATATTAAATCAATTGATCAATAATAATGAGAGAAATACCAGATCATTATAATAATCTAGATTTAACATTTGAAGAAATTTTGAGTTTGCTTCAAAGAGGTGTTAAAGACAGAAAATCAGGTTTTCATAATTTTGTTATTGCAACCTTTTCAACTAATCACCAACCTGATGCAAGAATAGTAGTTTTAAGAGGCTTTGATTTAAAAAAAATGGAAATAAGTTTTCACAGTGACCTCAGATCAAATAAAATCAATCATATTAATAAAAATAAAAATGTATGTTTAGTTTTTTATGATGAAAAAAAAAAAATTCAACTAAGAATTAGAGGAAATACTTATATAGAAAAATCATTTAAGGAAGCATGGGACAAGTTAACAAATTGGTCAAAAAGATGTTATTTGACCTCAGAACCTCCTGGAAAAGAATCTCAAAATCCAAGTTCAGGGTTTCCAGATGAATTTAAATTAGATGCACCTACCTTTGAACAGGCTAATAAAGGGTTTAAGAATTTTGTATGTGTAAAAGTTTCTATATACCAAATTGAATGGCTTTTTCTGGCAAGTCAAGGGCATAGACGTGCCCTCTTTGATATTAACAAAAAAAATGATAGCTTTAGTATAAAGAAAAAATGGTTGATTCCATAAAAAAAAGATTACTCGTTGAATTTATAATAATTTATATTCTTCTTCCTTCTGCTATAATATTCACAAACACAATAATTTTAAAAAGTAAAATTATTGTTTTCTCATCTTTATTTTTAGTTTTTTTTATTTCAATTTATTTACTTAAATCTACTCCTAATTTTTCATTTAAAAATTTGAAAAAAAAAGTTGATTGGAATTTTTGTTTAATTTTTTCATTGATTTTCATGGTATCTGGTTTTTTATATACAACAATTTTTGACAGTGAGTTGTTATTTAGTCTTCCTAGAGATTTTTTCTTTATATGGCTTTTGGTTTTGATTGTATATCCAATTCTATCCGTTGTTCCTCAAGAAATTATTTTTAGAGTTTTATTTTTTGAGAGATATGCATGTTTATTTAAAAATCTATCATTGTGTTTAATTTTTAATTCTCTTATTTTTGCATATATTCATTTAGTATTTGAAAACTTTCATGCATTTTTTATTACTGTTATTACATCTCCAATTTTTGCATACGCTTATCTAAAAAAATCGTTTAAGACATGCCTTCTAATTCATACTATCGGGGGACAATTAGTTTTTACATATGGGTTGGGTAAATATTTTTACTAGAAATTATTTAAATTTCACTCCCAAACCCTTCAACCCACAGTATCCATTTGGGTTTTTGAAAAGATATTTTTGATGATAATCTTCAGCAAAAAAAAAATCCCTAACAATTTTGATCTCAGTTTGAATTAACCCGTAATTATGAATATTAAGAATTTCCTGAAATTTATTTTTTGATTCAATTGCCATTTCTAATTCAATTTCATTTTTTACAAAAATCGCTGATCTGTATTGACTACCTATATCATTTCCTTGACGATTAAATTGTGTGGGATCATGCGATTCCCAAAAAATTTTAAATAATTCATCCCATAAATTTTTTTTTTTTTCTAAAATTACCCTTACAACTTCTGCATGACCAGTCTTTCCAGAACAAACATCGTCATAAGATGGTCTATCTGTTTTACCACCAGCATATCCTGTTATTGTTGTTTTTAAACCTGGAACATCCCAAAATCTTTTTTCTGCACCCCAAAAACATCCCATACCAAAAGTAATATAATCACAATTTTTTGGAATCTCAGAGTGAATATCAAAACTTAAAAAATTCATTATTTTAAGATAATTATATATATATAAAAAATCCAGCGAATTGACAGTTTGAAGCTTTTATGTAATACCATATAAATGCTTAGTGCCTTGAAAAAGGATAATAGGGAATCTAGTTAAAATCTAGAACAGCCCCCGCTACTGTATATTAATTGGGTGAAACTTATGCCACTGAAATTTTTCGGGAAGGTGTTTTAACCCCAAAATTATAAGTCAGGAAACCTGCTAAGCTAGCGTCATTAACCAGACTACGGGTAGGTCTTCTGGGAATGGAAAACTCCATTGAGGTGACGTGTGAACCTCAGTGAGATAAAATTTTCTCGCTACAAAGTAACGAGACTTTTGTCTCATAAACACAGGAGTTTATTTAATGCTCAAATTTTTATTTAGAACCTTTACTCTTCTAATTTTATTTTCTTTGGATACTAAAGCACAGGAAGAGTTAGTTATTAAATCCAGTCGACTTGTAAATGAAAAAGTTATAGGTGCACAAACATATATAATAGACAAAGAATTTATCCAATCCAATCCCTCCAAATCAGTCCCTGAATTAATTGCCAAACTTCCTGGAATAAAAATTAAAGATTTAAGAGGAGTGGGGATGGGCGCAGGCCAGTCTGTAGACATAAGAGGTTTTGGAGATACAGCAACTAGTAACACTTTAATCCTTTTAAACGGTCAAAGACTCACTAATATTGATCTTAGCCTTGTTGATTTTACCACTATACCTAAAGATAGCATCGATAGAATTGAAGTAATAATGGGGAACAGCTCTGTGCTTTTTGGAAATAATGCAACAGCTGGTTCAATTAACATAATTACTGATCAATCCATAAAAAAAGGTGACCAACTAAATACTAGCTTCTCAGTTGGCTCACTTGGAAAATTTGGATCATATTTGAGTGGAGTAAAAACAGTAGATCAATTTGCAGTAAAAGGAAATCATAATATTATTTTTTCAGATGGATACAGAAGGAATAGTTCATTGTATCAAAACAATGGAAGCTTTGAAATTTCATATGACAATAAACATTATGACTTATATGTAAACTTAAAATCTCATAATCAGTTTCAGGAACTCCCAGGAGATGTTGGAGTAAATATTGCAAATTTTGTCAATTCTAACGGTTTTTTGATTGATCCAAGATCAACTGATACTCCAGAAGACTTCTCACAGAATAATGGTCATCAAATATTTTATGGGATGTCATATGAAGTAAATAATTCTAACGAACTTATTTTAGACGGTTCATATAAATATAATAAAAGTGAAGGTAAATTTATTTCATCATCAACGGATACTGATATAAGAATTTCCTCTTACCAACTTAGTCCAAGAGTCCTTAATAGTTCAAGTTTTAAGAATTTTAATTTTGACTCAATCTTTGGAATAGATCTTAATTATGCTTACTACTACCAAGACAAAATGACAACTGGAAAGGCATGGTATAAAAAATATAAAGCACAAGATATAAATGTTGGACCCTATTTTAATACCAATGCAGAATTATCAGATTTAGATTCAATTTCATTAGGTTTTAGATATCAATGGAATTGGCTTAGAGCTGGTGATATGAATAATTCATCAGCAGCTTCATCTGCTTGGGTGAATGGAGAACAGGAAACAATAATCAAGCCAGATCACCAGCATGCATTCCACGCAGGCTATGAAAGGTTATTGAATGAGGAAAATTCTCTTACAATTAAAATAGGTAGAAGTTTTAGATATCCAAATATTGATGAAAGAATTGGTGCAGGTTTTACCTCAGCTACACACAATTTTAAATTGTCATCACAAAAGTCAACTGATCTAGAATTTGGTCATAAATTCCTTACTGAAGATTTACAAATATCTACAAATTTTTATTATATGAGAATACTTTCAGAAATTAAATATGATAACGCGAGATTTATAAACCGAAACCTTGCAAGAACTCACAGATATGGTATTGAGAATAAAATTGATTATACATTTAATGATCTATTTATTTTTTCAAACAGCTTTTCAGTAGCTCAATCAAAGTATAGGGCTGGTCATCGAAGAAATAATGACTTAACAGGAGTTCCAGCTTTTAAAAATGTTGTGGACCTTGAATATAAACTGTCACAATATTTTAACCCGACATCAAGTTTGTATTATCAATCGTCTCAGAGAATGATTAATGATGAAGAAAATTATCAAGTTATTCAACCAGGCTACTATTTAATTGACATAGGTTTTAAGGGCACAATGCATGGTTTTAATTATTCAATGATGTTTAACAACATATTAAATAGAAATTACTATCAGTATGCAGTAGCTTCCACAAATAGTTACAATGTTTTTAATACATATCCATTAGAGGGCTTTAATATGATGTTTACAGTAAATAAAAGTTTTTAATGAAAATATTTAAACTAAAATATTTATTTTCTTCACTAATTATTCATACTTTAATAATAAGTTTTTTCTTGGTTGGTAGGGATTCTTTTAAGGAAGCTGAAACTACCATTTTAATTACAGAAATAATTAATATTAGTGAACCCAAAAAAAAAATTGATTTTGAGAAAATTGAAAAATCAGAGATTTTAATTGATAAAGAAGAAAAAGTAAAAATAGAAAAATCAAAGTCACAGAAAGACGTTAAAACTTCTCTAAGTGTTAAATTAAAATCATCAAATTCACCTATAAATATTAAATCTTTCACAGAACAGAATATGAAACCTTATACTCACGCTCCTTTACCACAAACTTTAGATAGTGAAACTGTGAAAGAAATAAATTTTTCAAGTCAAAAAAAAAGTGACAGTAAAGTTACCCGAAAAAGGGAATTATCCAAAGCTATATATAAAATTGGCTCCGTTAATAATCCTCACCCTCCTTATCCTATAATTGCCAGAAAAAAAGGGCTTCAAGGAAAACTTATTTTAAGTGTTATTGTTAATAATGATGGATCTGTTAAAAATGTTAGTATTAGAGAGTCATCGGGTCATCTAATATTGGATAGAGTAAGTAAAGAAACTATTGAAAAGTGGATTTTTACACCGGCAAAAATAATGGGAAAAACTGTTGTAGATAATATTCAAGTGCCCATAAGGTTTGTTTTAACAGAATAAAATTTTAGCTTGTATGGCGTCCCCTACGGGATTCGAACCCGTGTTGCCGCCGTGAAAGGGCGGTGTCCTGAACCACTAGACGAAGGGGACATTTACTTGAAAAATTTTAATAAAATAATATATATCTAATTTAAAATTATAGTAAATCAATTAATTATGAAAAATATATATTATATAATGACATTTTTATGCCTATTCTTCATTTCGATAACATTTCCTAGTTACGCAAAAGAGAAACTTGATTATACATGCTACAAAAGAGGTGTTGAAATAATCTTTCCTTATGAAAATGCCATTTTCAAAATAAAACAAATCTTTAGTAATTTTCCGGACAAGCAAAAGACTGAATTAATAAAATTTAAGAACAAGTTCGAAAATAATTTTTTAGGAATCCCACTTTATAAAGAAGCAGGATGTTCAAACGCTAGACTATCTGAGTATTTAGAATGTTTAATTTCTACAGATGGAAAAAATTGCAGAATTTATTATACTCAAATGCGTATAGTTGATTAATTGGGTATTAAGTCCTCTATTTGTACCTCTATATTTTCATCACCATTCCATCTATTATTTTTTAAGACTGCTATTACATCAAATGAGTTTGAAATAGACGACTCCAAATATTCGTAGATATTATTTTTAAGTGCATTAAAACAAATGCCTTTAAACTTGTTGCCATAAATGTCTTCAACAACACAACTCATATGATAGTCACCTACTATTTTATAGAAATTAATAAAACAATTTTTTATTCTAAATTTTGGGGTAGGGTTTCCTTGACCAAAAGGAGCTATTTTTTGAATACTGTGAAAAAGGTCATGGTCTATTGATGACAAATTAAGATCATAATCATAAAATTTGGAATAACTTAAATCATTAATAATTTTTTTTTTTTCAAGAAAATCTTTAAGAAGATCTATTTTTTCTTTTTTTATCGTAAATCCTGCAGCCATTTTATTACCACCACCAGATTGAATAATATTATTTTGAATTGCTTCTAGAATAAGATTCCCAATATCACAGACTGATGTAGAACGGCAGGAGGCTTTGCATAAATCTTTATTTTCTGAAATTACAATTGCAGGCTTGTTAAATGATTCGCAAAGTTTACTTGCAACAATTCCAATTACTCCAGGATGCCAATCATCAGAACTAACACACAGAATTTTTTTATTTGAATCAACTTGTGAAAAAGCTTTTCTTTCAACTTCTAGTTCAATTCTTTTCCGGAGTTTATTGTACTCTCCAAGTTTACTTGCCATAACACCACTAAGGGTTTGGTCTTTACAGAGTAAAAGGTCAGTTCCGACTGATGATTTCCCTACTCTCCCTCCAGCATTTATTCTGGGTCCAATTATAAAACCTAAATGGTAGGAATTGATTGTTTCTTTTATTGATGATTCATTAATTAAAGATAATAATCCTGTGTTTTTAGTAAGGTTACAAACTTTGAGCCCTTGTTTTACAAATGCTCTATTCATTAGGTCAAGTTGAACAACGTCACAAATAGTTGCCAACGCAACTATATCTAAATAATTTAGTAAATTTGGAAATGATGAACCAAAAAAATTATATTTTTTTAACTCTCTATTTAATGAGACTAGTAAAAAAAAAGTAACGCCTGCGGCACATAAGTTACTAAGACCAGATTTATCTGTTTTTTTATTAGGATTAATTATAGCACAGGCTTCTGGTAAAATATTACTTTGCTTGTGATGGTCAACTACAATTACCTCAACATTTTTTTTTTTTATAAATTCGATTTCATGGACTGCACTTGTACCACAATCTAAAGTAATAATGAGTTCACAATCTTTTTTTCTTAAAGAATCAAATGCTTTATTATTTGGTCCGTATCCTTCTTTTAATCTATCAGGTATATAGTATTCAAAATCAACCCCAATATCTCTAAAATAACTACAGATCATTGCAGTTGAAACAGATCCGTCAACATCATAATCACCAAAAATCCCAATTTTTTTTTTATTTAAAATAAAATCAACAATTTTTTTTGTAGCCAAATTCATTTCATCCAATGTGGAGGGATCTGGCATAATTTCTCTGATTGAAGGATTATGAAATTTTTCAAAATTTGAAAGATTTACATTTCTTGCTACTAATATTTTTGAGATTATTGGATTAAGATTAAATTTTTTTGTTAATGATAATTCTAAATTTTTATCAGTAGTTTTTTCACTCCACATAATTTTTTTTGCAGAAAAATTTTGATCTAATTCTTTTTTTATTTTTTCTTCTTGAAATTCAGCATTAATCTGCATAATCAATTTTAACACAAAAAAAAATGGTAAGTAATAAGAATATTCTAATAGCTCAAGGTGGTGGGCCAACAAATGTTATTAATCAGTCGTTAGTTGGTATAATTAAACAAGAAAAAAAATTTAAGTCTAATATTTATGGAGCAATAAATGGAGTTAATGGTATAATAAATAATCGTTTCATTTCTCTTAATAAAATTTCTGAAAGAGACCTTAATTTAATTTCTCAAACACCAGGTGCCGCCTTAGGTTCAACTAGAGATAAACCTGATCAAAAGTATTGCTTAGAAATACTCAATATTTTAAAAAAAAAGAAAATTAATAAATTCTATTATATCGGCGGCAATGATTCATCTGATAGCCTAAGAATAATTTCTGAATATACTAAAAAAATTGACAATAATATTCAATGTATTCATATTCCCAAAACAATTGATAATGACTTAGTAAAAAATGATCATACTCCTGGTTTTGGTTCAGCATCAAAATATGTGGCCCAATTATTTTCAGGAATAAATTTTGATGTTAGTTCACTTCCTGGAGTTTACTTAGGCATTGTAATGGGGAGACACGCAGGTTTTTTGACTGCGTCAGCATCTCTTTTAAGAAAAAAAGAAAGTGATGGTCCACATCTAGTATTTATTCCAGAGTTTTCTTTTGATGTTAATAATTTTTTAAATAAAATTAAAAATGTTTATAATAAGTACGGAAAATGTATTTTAGCAATATCTGAAGGTATTCAGGACAAAAATAAAAGGTTAATTTCTCAAAAGTTAATTAAAAATTCTGAATTTGACGCTCATGGAAACATTCAACTATCAGGTTCTGGTTCACTAGGAGACTTTTTATCTCAACAAATTAAATCTAAATTAAAACTTCCAAGGGTAAGAGCTGATACTCTTGGATATCCTCAAAGATGTTTTGTTGGTTCCGCTTCAGAAATTGATCAAAAAGAAGCTCATCAAATTGGAACTTTTGCTGCGAGGTACTCTCATAAAAATAATCATTCATTTTCTGCTGGAATATTAGAGAGAGACACATTTGATAAAATTTATAAGGTAGAATTTGTTATAAATTCACTAGGAGATGTAGCAGGTAAAACTAAAATAATGAAACCATATTTTTACAACAAAAAAACCAATAATATCTCAAAAGAATTTTTAAATTATGCCCTACCATTAATCGGAAAGAAATTAATAAAAACAAAATCAATTATTTAAATTTATTTTTTTTTTCTACCCAAAACTTATACATTCCAAAAAATGTTTTAGGATAAATTTTTTCAAATTTATCCCATGTTTCAAGTATAAATTCTTTATCTGCATACGGAAAATGAGTTTTAAATAATTTAATAAGATTAGGATTCATTTCGTTAAATGTTAGAAAATTTAAATTCTTTCTTTCAAGCAGTTTCTTAATCTGAATTAAATCATACGTATGTTCATTATAATTAAATATTAAGTCTCGAAAATTAGATAAACAAAAAAAATCAACTGAATTTCTAAGAAATTGAAATTTTTTGTTTTTAGAGTTCAACATTTTAGTTCTAAAATTTCTCATATTTTGCTCAGTAACCCCTATTTTTTTTTTTTGAATGTATTTTCTTGTCCATTCAATTTCAGATCTACCTCGTTTACTGTATAATCCCAAATATATAAGACCTTCCGGTTTAAGAACATTAACAAGTGATTCTAATCCATCCTCAGGTTTTTCCATATGATGTAAACATCCTGTAGAAATTATTAAATCAAACTTTTTATCTAGTAATTTAAGATCTAATAAATCCAAATGATAGAAATTAACATTATTGATGTTTAACTCCTTTGTTTTTCTAATTGCATAAGCAAGACTTTCTCTACTAAGGTCTACTGCATAAATTTGTGAATCTTTATATGCTGACCACGCAATAGCCTGCTCACCAGTACCACATCCAGCTATTAGTATTTGAGGTTCTTTAAAATAATTTTGAGAATATTTTTTAGTATAGTCATTTAAATCATTACCTTTTATTGGTCTTAGTGTATATCTCCATCTTGGGTAAGGGTTTTCTTCATACTGAGATTTCATTAATCTTGATGTCTTGTTTGAAAAATTAGAAATAGACTTTAGTGAAATACTTTTTTGCCTATCATTCTTAGGGTCATGTAAAACATATTTTAAGAATTCATTAAATTCATTAGATTTAGAAACATAGTTGTCTAGTTTTGTTTGTAGGTAATTCAGTTTATTTATCGGCTTATATAAAGAGATTAGTAGGATAGTTAGTTCACAAATAACATCCTTTTTTTTGTTTTTATTCTCTAGATTCTTTAATAATCTTGTTTCTTCATCACTTTCATAATAAATAAATTCACTAAAAAAGTTTTGTTCAGCAAAAACAATTAGGAAGTGATAAATTTTCATAAAAATATTATTATCACTTTCTAAAAGGAATTTTTTTAAAAGTTCTTTTCTTAGTTTTGTGAGATAAGATTCAAAATTTAGATCAGTTATGAAACATTTTTTTAGAATTAATTGGAATAATTTTTCATTAATAATTTTTAAGTTAATTAGATTTAAGTTTTTTTTTTTGAGGGTAATTATTTTATAAAAATTTGTTAGCTTAAGTCCTTTTGAAAATGCTAACTGATGATAGACAAAATTGTCTTCAAAATAATACTCACCAATAGTTTTCATAAATTCATAGTTTTTTTCGGTAATTTCATTTCTGCAAAATAAATCAAAATTAGTTAAATACAATTTAATATGCTCTTTATTATTTTTTAAAATAGCATGGAAGTGATGCATAGCACCGTCCAGATCATTTTGCGCTAATTTTTGATTTCCTAAAGATATATTTTCAAAATCATCAGACATAGTTAATTATTATTCAAATAAAAAACTCTTGCAAATTATTTAAAATTCTCAATCCTAATGTAAGTTGTTTTTTTTAAAATGAAGCCTAAATTATTAATCCTTCTTAAAGCATTTCGCATGTCTTTTTCAAAACAATTATGAGTGGTTACAACTATAGTTGCATGTTTGGTATTTTTTGATTTGTCTTTTTGCAGCATAGATTTCATAGAAATATTGTTGTTTTTAAATTCATTTGAAATTCCTGATATTACCCCAGGTTTATCAATTGTTGAAAATCTCAAATAATAGCTACCAAATCTTTTAGAAATATCAATTGTTTCAAAGTTCTTTTTTTTGGGAGAAGCACTCTTTAGTTCTTTTGAGGATAAACTTATAATGTCGCTTAAAACTGATGTTGCTGTAGGTTTTGAACCAGCACCTTCACCTTGAAAAAAACTTTTATTGCAAAAATCTGACTCAACAACTATTCCATTGTAAACATCATCAACTTTCGCAATTAATTCATCTTTTTCAACTAGACATGGATAAACAAAATTAATTAATTTTTTTTTAAAAAACTCAGAAATACCTAAAAGTTTAATTTTATAACCAAGTTCGTCTGCATATAACAAATCAGTTAAATTTATATCTTTAATTCCTTCAACATGTATAGTTTTTATATCGCAATCAATATTAAAAGATAATGATGACAGAATAGATAGTTTATGCGCTGAATCAGTGCCATCAACATCAAAGCTAGGGTCAGATTCAGCATAACCTAATTTTTGGGCTTGTTTCAGAATACTCTTGAAATTTTGATTTGTTTCATACATTTTTGTAAGAATGAAATTTGAGGTACCATTTAAAATGCCGTATATTCTTTTAATTTGATTTGAAATTAAAAAATCATCTAAAATCTTTATGATTGGAATTCCTCCTGCTACTGCAGCTTCATATTTTATAAAGTTATTATTTTTTGTTGTTAATTTATAAAGTTTTTTCCAATGTTTTGAGACTAATGCTTTATTAGCAGTAACAACATTTTTACCTTTTTCAAGAGCACTGAAAACAATTTCTTTTGAAATACCCTCATCTCCACCTATGAGCTCAACCAGAACATCATAATCATTAAAATTGATTAAATTTTTTGCATCTTTAAATAAAGTTATTTTTTTTAACCCAAATGTATCTAAATTAATTTTTCTTCTAGAAGCAATTGCAGTTACTACAATTTTTGAGTTTTTATAAAATAATTTTTTTTTTAAAAGTTCCAGTACGCCAGTTCCAACTGTCCCCACACCAGCGATGGCAATCTTACTTACTCGTTCAGACATTTCTAATATATCAGGAAAATTTCTGTTCTCTGATTAGCCTTAGTTCCAGCAGGCATTATTTCTTTAAAAAGTGGCCTAGAATCAGATAAACCCTGAGTTATCAATTTTTCCCTAGGAAAATTATATTTTTTGATAAAAATTTCAGCAACAGAATTAGCTCTTTTATCTGAGATAATAAAATTAACCACCTTATGTTTTGCAATTGGCATATCTTTAGTTCTCTCACTGGCGTGACCAATTATTTTTATTTTTGCATTTCTTTCTTTAGCTATTTTAGCAATTTTTTTAATTTTTTTTAGACCAGAATAATTAACTGTGCTCGATCCAGAGTTAAAGTTTATAGTTGCTACTCTATACTGAATTTGATCATTTAAATCCAATGCTGACCTTTGGTATGTTGATTCAAAAGATTCAACTGACGGTGAAGGTGAAATTACGTTTTCTTCTTTTGTTGACAACTCAGCAATTTGTTCTTGAGAATTCTCTAATAAGGTTTCATTTTTAATATCACTCTCTTGATCAATAAGTGAAGTATCATATTCTGTTGTTGGAGCTGGAGGTAATTTTTCAGAAGATGGTTCAATACTAACTGATTCTTGTGAACTTAAATCATCAATAGTATTCTCTGCATCTGCAAGTATTTCCTCTAATGTAGGGTCTGAACCAAAATCATCGGATAAAAGTTCTCCACCATCACCCGAGCTAACCTCTACATTATCTCCAGAAACAATGTTATTGCTAAGATCTGACACAGTCTCACATGAGTTTATAATCAGAAGAAGGGCTAAAAAATTTATATGAATTAACTTTATCACTTATAAAAAAACATAAATAAAAATTATAAATTCTAAAAATGAAAACTCAAACTACTTTTTCAAAAACTCTTTGCTTAAATTATTATATACTTTAGGAGTATTTTCCATTAACTTTATTTCAATCTCATTTACTTTTCTTACAAATCTTGCAGGATTTCCAGCCCATAATTCATAGTCCTTAATTACAGTACCAGGAGTTACAATTGCACCAGCAGCAACAAAACCATATTTATTAATTTTGGAATTATCAAGAATTACTGATCCCATTCCTATTAAACTGAAATCTCCAATACGGCATGCATGAATTGTTGCATTATGACCAATTGTTACATTATCACCAATTATTGTAGGAAATCCTTTTTTTCCATTTGCTGAAAAACCATATGACGAAACATGAATAATAGTACCATCTTGAACATTTGTCTTTTTTCCAATTTTTACAAAATTTACATCACCTCTAATCACGCTATTAAACCAAATGCTACTCTCACTATCAATAAATACATCACCAATTATTTTAACACCATCAGCGATAAAAACATCTGATTTTATGTTCGGATGTTTTTTTTTAAAATTTAATTTGTTAGAACTCATTATTAATCAAAGCCTCAGTTTCATCGAAGTCAAACATAATATTCATATTTTGAATAGCCTGGCCAGCAGCACCTTTTAATAAATTATCCAGACAACTTATAATTAAAATTCTTTTTTTTTCATAGTCAGAAAAAACGTTAATTGATAAATTATTCGTACCTTGTATATCAGATAATTTTGTTGGTGCATCAAAATTAAGTTTAATGAATTGTTCTTTTTCAAAATATTTTTTAAAAAAATCCTTAATATCTTCTACATTATTTCCGTGTCGATCTATATAAATATTTGACTGAAGCCCACTGAAGATTGGTAATAAGTGAGGTATAAAAGTGAAAGAAGAGTCTTTATCAATTTTTTTTAACTCTTGGTTAATTTCTGGGAAGTGCTTATGAGCCGTAACGGAATACGAATAAAAATTATTATTAAGTTCGGAAAAAAGATTTGCTTGTTTAGGTTTTTTTCCAGCTCCACTAACACCAGACTTTGAGTCAATAACGATGTGGCTGGGTTTTAAAATTTTTTCTTTTAGCAAAGGTATCAAAGGTATTAAGATTGAAGTAGGGTAACAACCAGGGTTTGAAATAAATTTTGCCTTTGAAATAGAATCTCTAAAGATTTCCGAAAGTCCGTAAACAAATTTTTTTTTTAAATCAAAAACTTTATGTTTAGTTTCATAAAATTTCTCATAATCCTGAATACTGTTTAATCTAAAATCACCTGAAAGATCAATTATTGGAATATTTGGGTTTAAATTGGAAATTACATTTGATTGAAATTCGCCATGTGGCAAACAACTAAAAATTAAGTCAATTTTATCAAAATTAAATTCTTCGTAATTACTTACGCAGATATTTGGCAGATTGGAAACTTTTGGAAATAATTCTTTTAACTTTTTTCCAATATTACTATATCCAAAAACTCCTAAAACTTTTGTATGTCTGTGTTTATTTAGCATAAACAGTAATCTAGAGCCTGTATAACCAGACACACCAAAAATGCATACATTTAAGGACATTACTTATCTCTTAGAGAACTGAGGACTTCTTCGAGCTTTATGTCTTCCGAATTTTTTTCTTTCGACTTTTCTGGCATCTCTAGTTAAAAAACCCATTTTTTTTAGTTTTTTCCTTAGTGAAGGGTCAAGATTAACTAGTGCCCTACTAATCCCATGTCTAACAGCACCAGCTTGACCTGACAAACCTCCTCCTGATACAGTTGATAGTATCTCAACTTTATCTAAGTTATCTGTCTTTAATAATGGAGCCTCTAAGATTGCTGAATAAATTTTTCTTAGAAAATATTTTTCTATTGATTTGCCGTTAATAACTATTTTGGGTTTACCGTACTTTATCCAAACCCTTGAAACAGACCTTTTTCTTCTTCCAGTTGCATAAGCTCGACCAAGTTTATCTAAAATCGGTTTTTTAGGATCATCTAATTCGATTGGGGAGGATAAATTTTCTTTTTTTTCAGTATCTGACATTAATTTACTCTATTTTTTTTATTGACTGAACCAAAGTCTAGTGTCTCAGGTTTTTGTGCCTCTAGATTATGTTTTTCATCAACAAATATTCTTAAGTTACTAAGTTGCTTTTTTGATAAGGCATTTGAATTCATCATCCGTTGTACTGCTTTTTTTAAAACAAATTCTGGGGTTTCTCCATTTATGATTTTAGAAAATTTTAATTCTTTGATTCCTCCGGGATAGCCTGTGTGCTTAAAATAAGTTTTACTCTTTTCTTTAGAGCCTGTAAGTCTAATTCCCTTAGCGTTAATAACAATTACATTATCCCCACAGTCTAAGTGGGAAGTATAAGTGGGTTTATGTTTTCCTCTCAAAATCATAGAGATTTTTGAGGCTAATCTTCCTAAAACTAATCCCTTGGCATCAATTAAATACCATTTCTTTTTTATATCTTTTTGCTTTAAAGAATATGTATACATAGATTTACGAACTTATCGAAAAATTTTAAAGTGTCAACATTTAAATCACCGGGAGTTTTTCAAAAACCATTCAAAATATTTTTCATTAGGTTTTGATGTTTTGATCTCTATAATTAGTGGAGTATCATAACTATGAAATTCGTATAGAAATTTTTCAACTTCTTTCTTTTTTAAGGATGTTTTTATAATAATAATTATTTCTGCAGTTTCATTGAGTTCACCATTATCTATGTAAATACTTTTTACATTTTTAATTAAATTTACACAAACAGCTCCTTTGTTTTCAAGCAGCTTCTTAGCAATTTGTTCTGCATTTTTTAGATCTGACGTTGTTGTATAAAAGATTTTCATAATTTCATATAAATTGTTGGTCGGGGCGACTGGATTTGAACCAGCGACCTCCCGCCCCCCAGACGGACGCGCTACCAGGCTGCGCTACGCCCCGATTATTTAAAAACCAAACTTCTAAGTTCTTTTGTTGTTTTTTTTATTTCCTCAATTATTATTTGTTTTTCATATTCAGTTTCTATCTCTTTTTTTAGAATTTTTTTTGCTCCCTCTATTGAATATTTATCTTTATATAAAAGATTCTTTACGGCTTGGATAATTAAAATTTGACTTTTATCGTAATATCTATTGCCTCCCTTTTTTTGAATTGGACTGATAATATCAAATTTTTTTTCCCAAAATCTTAGAACATGAATTGGGACTTTCAGAACTTTAGAGACCTCTCCAATTGTTTTTAATGCACTAGGACTTTTCATTAGAATTCTTCAAATTTGAGTTTATAGAATTAATTAGTGATTCAGATGGCTTGAATGTCACAACATCCCTGGGAGAAATTTTTACCTCTTCTTTGGTTTTTGGATTTCTACCTATTCTTCCTTTTTTACTTCTAATCTTAAAAATTCCAAAGTTTACAATTTTCACATCATTCTTATTTATTAAACTTTCTTTCATTAAACTTAATAAACTCTCAAAAAATTCTTGAGATTCTCTTTTTGAAAGACCTATTGTTTCGTTAATATGTTCTACTAAAATAGCTTTGGTCAAAACTTTTAATGTCATATGATCATTATAATATTTAGACTTTTAAAATACAACTTCCCCAAGTTAATCCCCCTCCAATTGCGCATAACGCCAGTATATCATTTTTTTTTATTTTACCTGATTTAAAAGCGCTAGACATAGCCAATGGAATTGAAGCTGCAGATGTATTTGCATGAGATCTTACAGTACTAATTGTTTTATTATCTGATATACCTAATTTTTTCGCAGTACTCAAAATTATTCTCTGATTAGCTTGGTGAGGAATAAACCAATTTATGTCGTCAATAGAAAGGTTGGACTGATTAAGAGCTTTTAAAGTTGATTCAGATAGTTTTTTGACTGCCTGCTTAAATATATCTTGACCATGCATTCTAATTTTTCCAACTTTTTGATTAAGCGAAGGACCTCCATCTGCATAAAGACTATCTTTCCATTGACCATCAGAATAAATTTCTGAGGAAAGAACTCCTTTTTTTTTTGAAGAGGATGATAAAATTAATGACCCTGCTCCGTCTCCAAATAACACACAGGTTCTTCTATCTTTCCAATCAATAATTTTTGATAATGTTTCAGCACCAATCAATAAAATTTTATTATATTTTTGAGATTTTATAAAAGAGTCTGCAATCTGAATACCGTAAATAAAACCTGAACAAACAGCTTGAATATCAAATGAAGGTATATTTTTAATTAAAAAGTGATGCTGCACTTTTGTCGCAGTCGAGGGAAAAGTGTTATCTGGGGTAGTTGTTGCAATTATAATACAATCTATTTCTTTAGGATCAATTTTAAATGATTCAAATGCATCTTTTGCTGCTTTGATTGCAAGGTCTGAAGTTAATTCTTTTTTTTCAGCTATATGCCTTTGTTTTATACCTGTTCTTGAAAAAATCCATTCATCAGATGTGTCAACAAATTTTTTTAAACTCTCATTATCCATTATTTTTTTGGGAAGATAATGTCCGTAACCTATAATTTCTGAAAAAATCATTTTAATAAGACCTATCTCTCCATTTCTTTTTTTATTTCATCAGTGTAAGAATTCTCAATCAAAGATATCGCAACACCTATGGCATTACTAAATCCAAAAGCATCTGTTCCTCCATGGCTTTTCACAACAATTCCATTCAAACCAAGTAAAACTGCTCCATTATACTTCCTTGGATCTATTCGAGTTTTAAATCTATTAATTGCTGGTTTAGATAAAAAATAACCAATTTTAGATATCATAGAGCTAGCATAAGCATTTTTTAAAAAAGTAAATATTAATTCGGCGACGCCCTCCGCCGTTTTTAAAGCGATATTTCCAGAAAATCCATCTGTAACAATTACATCAACAATACCTTTATTTATATCATTACCTTCAACAAATCCATGAAAATTAATTTTTGAATTCATTTTTTTAAGGTCATCAAATGTCTTTCTTACAGTCGAGTTACCTTTAATTTGTTCAGAACCAATATTTAATAATCCAAGTTTAGGTCTTTTAATTCCTAAAACTGCCTTAGAGAAAAGGTCGCCCATAAGTGCAAATTGTACTAAATTATCGCTAGTACACTCTACATTTGCACCTAAATCTAACACAACGGATTGTCCTTTCATTGTTGGCAAAAGTGCAGCTATAGCTGGTCTATCAATACCATTAACTGTTTTGAGAACAAATTTAGAAATAGCCATTAGTGCTCCAGTGTTACCTGCTGAGACAAAACCATGACTTTTCAAAAATTTAACTGAATTAATTCCCAACCTCATACTCGATTTTTTTAATTTTCTTAAAGCGTTCACAGGTTCGTCAGACGAACCTATGTTTTCACTAGTATGAACAAATTCGTAGTTTGAAAAATCAGAATATTTTTTAAGCCCCTCTCTACACTTCTTTTTATCTCCAAACAAAATAAATTTCACATGAGGGTAATTTTTTGATGCCATTACAACACCTTCTATAGTTGTTTGTGGACCATGGTCACCACCCATGACATCAATGGCAAGGATAATTTTCTTCAAATAATCTCCAGTATTTTAACTATCAGAATCTAATTCACCATCTTCTTCAAGAGTTTCTTGGGTAATAACTGATCTTTTGTTGTAATATCCACAAGAGGGACAGATATGATGGCTGAGTTTAAGTTCGCCACAATTTGGGCATTCGACACTGTTAGCTAAGGATAGCCCATGATGAGAGCGCCTCTTATTCCTTCTTGATGGTGTTGTTTTTCTTTTGGGGACAGCCATTTTTTTTTCTCTAAAAGAGTTTGTTTACATAAATTAATCTTCTTTTTCAATCCTTTTTTTTTTTATTTTTAAATATCTGAATAAAAATCAAAATTAAGTTTTTGAAAATCTATTTTTTTTAATTTGGCAAAATACAAAATATTTTTACGTATATAATTTCTTATCGAATCATATTTTATCTTTTTTGACTTAAAATTTTTGTTCAATACAACTCCCACATGATCATTTTTTTTTTTACATATATTATCGAATTCATCTGAATAATTTTTTAGCCTTCCATAAAAATTTTCCACTAGTTTCCTAATTTTTTTAGGAATACTTGAATCAGACTCTCCAACCTCTCTTAAAAGATATTCAAGATCTTTAATAAAATAATTAATGAATTGCTCCATACTTTTTTTTTCAATCTTTGAGAATTTCATGTACCACAAAACAATAATTAAGTTGAGCTGAAAGATTTCTAATCTAGAATTATAATTATTGGGTATAAGAAATTTATTAAAAAAAAAATTTTTTTTTGATTGTTTTATAATTTTGTTATAAACAGAGAATAGGAAATTATTCATGATATCACAGTTATTATATAGGGTTTCATTCTTAGTAATAATTATTTTTTCATTATCCTCATGTATAAGCCAAAAACTTGTTCACGGCAATCTTCCAGATGCGCAGTTGGTTTCTATTCTTAAAGTAGGTATTGACAACAAAGAATCAATTTCTGAAATTTTAGGTGAGCCAAGTTTCAAAGGTGTTTTAGGTGATAATTCTTATTATTATGTTGGTACAGTCAATTCAAAAGTTTCCTTTTTAAAACCCTCACTCCAAAATCAGTACATTTTAGAATTAAACTTTGATAAAACAAATAAATTAAAAAAAATTTATATTTATGATGAAGAAGAATCAATCGAGGTAGCAATGTCTTCTTTAGAAACAAAAAGTAGTGGTAAAAAGATAACTTTCTTGCAACAAATCTTTAATAATCTTGGCGTTGGAAGTATGGGAAGAGGAGTGATAATAGGAAGTGGTAGAGCTGACGATTAAATCATGCCAACATCGACAATAGAAGAATTGAAACAATATTTACAATTTTAATCATTGGGTTTACAGCTGGTCCAGCTGTATCTTTGTAAGGATCACCAACAGTATCACCTGTAATAGCTGCTCTGTGAGCATCAGAGTTTTTTCCTCCAAAATTTCCATCCTCAATATATTTTTTTGCATTGTCCCAAGCTCCACCTCCGGAGGTCATAGAGATAGCAACGAAAAGACCAGTAACAATAGTCCCTAGAAGCATTGCACCAAGAGATGTAAATGCAGAGCTCTCATTACCTGAAATAATTAAAATTAAATAATAAGTTATAAATGGCGCTAATACAGGAAGCAATGAGGGAATGATCATTGCATAAATCGCACCTTTTGTCAGTATATCAACAGCTTTACCGTATTCTGGCTTAGATCTCCCAGTCATTATTCCTTTGTTTTCTGCAAATTGCCTTCTTACCTCATTCACAATTTTTGTTGCTGTTTTACCTACTGCTGTCATACCCATAGATCCAAACAAGTATGGTAACATGCCACCAATAAGTAATCCTACAACTACGTAAGGATCATCTAATGAGAATTTTATATCTAGATTAGGAAAATAATATTTCAAATCTTGAGTATAAGCACCAAATAAAACCAATGAGGCTAAACCAGCAGAACCTATTGCATATCCTTTCGTAACTGCTTTTGTAGTATTACCAACAGCATCTAATGCATCAGTCGTTTTCCTAACACTCTCAGGAAGATTTGACATTTCAGCTATTCCTCCTGCATTGTCAGTAACTGGACCATAAGCATCTAATGCCACAATCATTCCTGCTAAAGCTAGCATCGTTGTAGCCGCAATTGAAATGCCATATAAACCTGCAAATTTATATGAAAAAATAATTCCCAAAATTATTACAATAGTAGGAAGAGCTGTAGATTGCATAGATACAGCAAGGCCTTGAATAATATTAGTTGCATGACCTGATTGAGATGAGTTAGCAACAGATCTAACAGGTGCAAACTCTGTACTGGTATAATATTCAGTAATCCAAACTATCAGTCCTGTAACTGTCAGGCCAACTAATGAGCAATAAAATAAGTCAACTCCAGTAAATGATTCTATAAATAAATCACTATTTACTATTACGTAGCTCATGCCAATAAAAATCTCCGTTGCAAGATATATCAGAACAACGGAGCCCAGTGCAGTTATAATAAGTCCTTTGTATAATGCACCCATTATATTTTTAGATTCCCCTAATTTAACATAATAAGCACCAACCAATGAAGAAACTATGCAAACACCAGCAATAATTAAAGGATACATCATGAAAACTTGTTGGTCAGATCCCTGAAAAAGTATCAACCCCAAAACCATTGTACCAACTATAGTAACAGCGTAGGTTTCAAATAAATCTGCAGCCATACCGGCGCAATCTCCTACGTTATCTCCAACGTTATCAGCAATTACTGCAGGATTTCTTGGGTCATCTTCAGGAATACCAGCTTCAATCTTTCCTACTAAATCTGCTCCTACATCAGCACCTTTGGTAAAAATTCCACCACCCAATCTCGCAAATATTGAAATGAGAGAAGCACCAAAACTTAATGCAACCATGCCTTCAACAATTTTTCTTCCCTGTGAAGAAGTTAAATAATAATCTAAAAAGAAGTAATAACTTACTAAGCCTAAAAGACCTAATCCTACAACTAAAAATCCGGTAATAGCACCAGATTTGAAAGAAATGTCAAGTGCTTTATCAATACTTTCTGTAGCGGCTTGAGTCGTTCTAACGTTGGCCCTAACGGAAACAAACATGCCTATGTAACCCGCAAGTCCAGAGAGAAAGGCTCCTATTATAAATCCAATTGATACGAAAGAGTTATCCATCAAATAAAAAAGGAGAATGGCAATTACTACTCCAACAATTGATATTGTTACGTACTGTCTATTAAGGTAGGCTTGAGCACCTTCTTGGATAGCTGAGGAGATCTCTTTCATTCGATCAGATCCTTGCGGCTCTTCAAGAATCTTCTTGATAGTGTAACCACCATAAAAAAGTGATAGAAGTGAGCAGACAAAAACAATTAGAAATTCAATGATCATACTATAAATCCAAATTTATATCACAATAAATTTCATCTTCAACATTTAAAAAATTAAAAATGACTAAAACCACTTTTTTTTAATTTAAAAATTTTCTTATTTTTGTCATAAATTCTTAAACCTTCTCCTTTTTTAAAAAATCCAATTTTTTTGATGTGCTTAATTTTTCTTTTTTTTAATAAAAACTTTTTTTTTTACTAACTGAAAATAATAATTGATAATCCTCACCACTAGTCAAAACCTGATGCCAAAATTCAATCTCATTCTTAAATTTTGGTAAAATTTTTTTCATTTGCGAAGACAAAGGAATTTCTGATAGAAAAATATTTGACTGAAATTTTGAAACTTTTGAAATAAAATCTAGTTCATTCGCCAAACCATCAGATACATCAGTACAAAAATCTGCAATACCAATTAGAGATTTACCTAATTTTATTTCGGGTTCTGGGTAGTAAAGGGAATTTAAAAAATAATTTTTATTTACTTTATCTAAAAATTTAAATCTATTATTTTTTTTTTGGAGTATTAATCCAATGCCTGCATCACCTACAGGGCCAGATAAATATATTTCTGAATCATTATTAATATTTTTTTTGACATGAAATTTTTTTTTAGTTAAGCCAAAAATTGTGATTGACAAAAAGATTTTTGAGGAACCACTCAAATCACCTCCAAAAAGTTTTAAATTAAATTTTTTCATATCTTTTTTTAATCCCAAACAAAATCTTTTTAGCCATTCCTCATGATTAATCTTAGGAATAGAAATATTAAGCGTGAATCCGTATGGACTAGCTCCCATTGCTGCAATATCCGATAGATTAATTCTTAATAATTTTTTTCCTAGTATTTCTGGATCGTATGATTTAGTAAAATGAGTATCTTCAACCATCATATCTGATGAAACGATCATTTTTTTTTTTAAATTAATTATTGCAGCATCATTTTCTAATTTCAAAGACTCATCATTTTGCGCAAGAGGAGATAAATACTTGTAAATAAGTTTTTGTTCTTTATTCATATTAACTACTATTTTCTTAAAATTAAAAAAATTTTTTCTAATATAGCATTAGCAAATGAACATTCTTTTTCTGTGTAAAATGATTCTGTAAACATTAAATACTCACTTACAATGATACCTATGGAAATATTTTTTGAAAAAATCATCTCAGATATTGCAACTCTTAAAATAGCCAACAAAACTTTGGGAAGTCTTTCAATTGTCCAATTATTTTCCAAATTTGATATTATTAATTCATCGATGGTATCCTTCTTGTCATTAAAGGTTTCCAAAATTTCCAAAAGAAATTTTTTGCTAAAGTTTTTTTTATTAATTCTAGATCCAAAATCAAAAAATAAAATAAAGTCATTATTATTAAGTAAGTATTTCTCAATGTTATCCAAATTATTTGAAAAGTTGAAACCATAAAGTGCCTGAATGGCTGCATATCTAGAGGATGACTTTAAATTTAATTTATTACTCATTTAATTTTTGTATTAATTCAAGACACGTTTTAGCTGCCAGTCCACCAAGATTTTTTTTTGAAACTTCTGACCTCTCAAGTGCTTGAGAATAATTTTCTACTGTCAGCAAAGCAGAAGATAATGCTAAATTATTTTTATAGGCTATTTTATAAATTTGACCCATTGAAATATTTTTGACGATATCATAATGATCTGTTTCCCCCTTAATAATGCAACCTAGAATAATAAACCCCTCGAAATTATTTTTGTATTTCTCTAAAAAAAAAGGTAACTCTAGAGAACCTCTAACAAATTTTGACTCATAGTTTTTTTTTTCATTATCAAGAACTTGAGTAACACCATCCAAAAGATTTCTAGTAATCTCTGGGTAGAAGTTTGACGAGATAATTAATATTTTTTTATTATAATTTTTTTGTACCATTTATTTCCAAACCAAAACCATCGATTCCAATAATTTTTTTAGATGAACTTGTTAAAAGTTTTATTTTTTTTACACCTAAGTCTATTAATATCTGTGCCCCAATTCCATATTCTTTAAGAGTATTTTTTTTTTTCAAAAGCATAGCTTTGACCTTTACTTAAAAGTTCTTTTTTTGGGTTTCTAATTATTACAATTATTCCATTTTCATACTTTGAAATAATATTAAATGATTTAGAAAGAATTTTATTTTCTGGATCTAAGACATCTGAATATATATTTAAGCTATGCATTCGCACCAATATCTCTTTTTTTTTTGAAACTTTTCCTTTAACAAGCGCCAAATGTTCTGTGCCATCCACTATATTTTTGTAGATAAAAAGTTTAAAATTTTTCAGATAACCAATTTTTAAGTTTTCACTTCTAACACACTCAATCAATTTGACTTTTTTCACTTTGTATTCAATCAAATCTTTAATCGAAGACATTTTCAATTTATGTTTTCTACAAAACTTAACCAAATCATTTAATCTAGCCATCGTACCGTCATCGTTCATTATCTCACAAATTACACCATAGGGTGATTTATCTGATGTCGCTAATCCTGCTAAATCTACGGCTGCCTCTGTGTGTCCAGCTCTTACTAAAACTCCACCTTGGCTTGCTAAAAGTGGAAAAATATGTCCTGGACTAACCAAATCATCTGGTTTGGAATTTTTAGAAACAGCAACTTTGATTGTCTGTGCTCTGTCCTTAGCACTTATTCCAGTTGTTACACCTTTTTTAGCCTCTATTGAAACTGTAAAAGCTGTTCTATGTCTACTTTGATTTGAATCAGTCATTAATTTGAGTTTCATCTTATCAAACCTTTTTTTATCCAATGCAAGACAAATTAGGCCCCTTGCATATTTTGCCATAAAATTTATTTTGTCTGCTGTTACTGCTGAAGCACAAAATAATAAATCACCCTCATTTTCTCTTTTCTCATCATCAACAATTACAACCATTTTACCTTTGGATAAATCTTGAATAATTTCATCAATCGGTGACAGGAAACTTTTCATTTTTTCAAAGCCTTAAAAACATATCTTGCCAACATATCTATTTCCGTGTTTAAAAAGTCTCCAACATTATTGAATTGAAGAGATGTATTATTCCAAGTATGTGGTATAAGAGAAATTTCAAAGTTTTTTTCTTTAACTTTATTTACTGTGAGAGAAATTCCATCAAGAGTTACCGAACATTTTGAAGTTAAAAATTTAGTTATTTTTTTAGATGCTTCCAATTTAATAATCCATGAATCACTTAAGTCAGTAATTTTTTTGATTTTTGACAAACCGTCAACATGACCAAACACCATATGACCACTTATTTCTTGCCCCATTTTCAAAGATTTTTCTAAATTAATTTTTTTCCCTAAAGTAATTTCTGAAAAGTTTGTCTTTTGTAAGGTTTCTGGAGATAAGTTTGAAAAAAAACTATTTTTATCTATTTTTGAAACTGTCAAACAAACCCCTGAACAACTGATTGATTCGCCTAGTTCAAGTTTAGAAAATTTAGTCTTTATTTTAACAAAACTCTTATCAGGTTTTAAATACTCTACAGTTCCTATATCTTTAATAATACCCGAAAACATTTTATTTATTTTTCATTTGAAATATTTCTAAAGTATCATTTCCCAATGTCATAGTGGTTTTTTTTTTTAGCTTAATATTTGAAAAATTAAACTTATCAAATCCAGTTGCATTAAAACCACTATTTCCCAAAAAAAAGTTACTTCTAAAAATAAAAATGTCATCAAATAATTTTTCTTTTAAGAAACTAGTAAAAATTTGTGAACCACCTTCTACTAAAAGATTACAAACCCCAAAAAAAGATAACCTATTGAGAATATTCTTTAAATTATATTTTTCTTTGTCTAAAACAATTATCTCTACATTTAACTTTGAAAATAAACTTATTTTACTTTTATCTGAAACCTCAGTAAAAACTATAGTTTTAAAAGAATTACAGTCTTTGAATATTCTTAAATTTTTATTTAAATCAAGCTTTCTACTTAACACAACTCTGATAGGAGATAGTTTTTTTAACCCATTGAGTCTGCAAGTTAAAAGAGAATTATCAACCTTTAAGGTATTACTACCAACCAGAATAGCATCCATTTGAGACCTTAGAATTTGAGAATATTTATTTGAAACATTTCCAGTAATAACCGTCCGAGCATTTGTTATTGAAATATATCCGTCAAGAGTTGTTGCTAGTTTCAAAAAAACTCTTGGCCTTTTAATCTTTCTATTCAAAAAATATCCTTTGTAGATTTCTATGGCCTCTTTTTCGCACAAACCATATCTAACTTTTATGTTTTTTTTTTGAAGTTCCTCTTTTCCCCTTCCATTTACTCTTTTATCTGGATCTTTAACAGAAAAAACAACTCTATTTATAAATTTTGCTTCAATGATTTTTGTTACACATGAGATCCCCCTACCCTCATGACAACAAGGTTCAAGAGTAGAATATAAAGTATACTTTTTATTTTTTTTTAAATTAACATTTTGAATTGCATTAAATTCTGCATGGGGCCTTCCAGAAGGACTTGTAAATCCAAATGATACTATTTTATTATTTGAAAAGTTTGTATTTGATTCAACGATTAATGAAGCTACAGGTGGGTTTGGAAAAGAGCTCCCTACAATTTTTTTTAATGAAAAAAGAAGTGTCTTTATGTAAGTTTCATCAATATCCACTTAATCTATTCATCTTTTAGATTTAAATTTTTATCAATAAATTTGCTAAAATCGTCTGTTTCTTGAAAATCTTTATAGACCGATGCAAATCTCAAATAAGCTACTCTATCTAATTCTTTTAAAGCATCCATTACAAGTTCTCCTATCAATTTTGAAGGAATTTCAGTTTCGCCTGAACTTTCCAGCCTTCTTTGTATACTATTAGAGATAAGTTCAATTTGCTGCGCTTTGACAGGCCTTTTTCTGCAGGAAACTCCAATTGATCTCAATAATTTTTCTCTCTCAAAGATGACTCTAGAATCATCTTTCTTTATGACCATTAAGTCTCTTAATTGCACTCTTTCAAAAGTGGTGAATCTAGCGGCGCATGCGGGACATTGTCTTCTTCTTCTAATTGTATTGTTGTCATCTGATGGCCGTGAATCTTTAACTTGAGTTTCATCATGGCCACAGAAAGGACAACGCATCAACTAACCCTATATAGCTTGACTGTAAATAGGAAATTTATCGCACAAGTTTTTTACCTTTACTTTAACCTCTGCTTCAACTTTTGAATTATCTTCTGGGTTGGAAGCTAAACCATCCAAAACATCTCCAATAAGGTTGCCAATTTCACGGAATTCGTTCTCTCCGAACCCTCTACTAGTCCCAGCTGGTGATCCAAGTCTAATTCCTGAGGTTACAAAAGGGCTTTCGGGATCAAATGGCACTCCATTTTTATTGCAAGTTATTCCAGCATTTTCAAGAGACCTTTCAGCAGCCTTACCTGTTAATTTTTTTGGTCTAAGATCAACTAAAACTAGATGAGTATCTGTGCCACCAGAAACAACGGCCAGGCCTCTTTCCAACATTACATCAGAAAGCACTTTAGAATTTTTTACAACTGAATCGATATAATTTTTAAATTCAGGTTTTAATGCCTCTCCAAAAGCAACTGCTTTGGCACATATAACGTGCATAAGTGGTCCACCTTGAAGACCAGGGAAGACAGCAGAATTAATTTTCTTTGCGTGATCAGAGTTATTGGTTAAAACAATACCTCCTCTTGGTCCTCTCAGAGTTTTGTGCGTGGTAGAGGTTACAACATCTGCATACTCTAGAGGGTTAGGATAAACCCCAGTGGCTACTAATCCTGCAAAGTGAGCCATATCAACAAGAAAATATGCACCAACCTTGTCGGCTATTTCTTTAAATTTCTTAAAATCTATTATTCTTGGATAAGCGGAGCCACCAGCAATAATTAATTTCGGTTTATTTTCAATTGCTAGATCTTCTACTTCTTTAAAGTCAATAAGAGTGGTTTCTTTATTTACACCATACTGAACCGCATTGAACCATTTGCCTGATTCGTTCGGAGGTGCACCATGAGTAAGATGCCCACCAGCTGCTAGAGACATACCCATTATGGTATCTCCTGGTTTGAGTAAAGCCAAAAAAACTGCCTGATTAGCTTGTGAGCCAGAATGAACTTGTACATTGGCAAATTCAGCATTAAAGAGTTTTTTTATTCTATCAATACAAATATCCTCAACAACATCAACATGTTCACAACCACCGTAATATCTCTTCCCGGAGTAGCCCTCAGCATATTTATTAGTAAGAATTGTACCCTGAGCCTCTAAAACCGCCTTAGATACGATATTTTCAGAAGCAATTAGCTCAATTTGGTCGTTTTGACGGTGATACTCATTTTTAATGGCATCAAGAACTGCTGGGTCTGTCTGTGTTAAACTGCTTTCAAAAAAGATTTGTGGTGTCATAATTTCTCCTATTATTTTGATTCTATATGATTAAACTTTTCAAGTCTAGCTTCATGTCGCCCGCCTTCAAACTTGGTATTAAAAAACATATTGAAACATTTAATAGCTTTCTCCTCAGAAATCAACCTTGAACCCAAAACTAAGATATTAGCATTATTATGTTGTCTTGATAATTTAGCCATTTCTTCATTCAAACATAATGCCGCTCTAACTCCCGGATATCTATTTGCTACCATTGACATACCTATTCCACTTCCGCAAATCAAAACACCACAATCAAAATTTTCATTGATTCTATTTGCAAGAAGATGTGCAAATTCAGGATAATCAACAGATTCTGAGGAATTGGTTCCAAAATCATTAAAATCAAAACTATCCTTGAAATAGCTAATTAGTTTTTTTTTCAATTCATATCCAGCGTGATCACAAGCTATTAGAATTTTTTTCATTCAATCTCCAAGTTTTCGTAAATCTTTTTTCAAATCAGATGATAAAAAAAATAAGCCAATTATGTTGGGTATTGACATTGCAAAAATCATTGAATCCGAAAAATTAATAACACTACCCAAGTTCATCGACGTTCCAACAATTGTAAA
>MDSZ01153399.1_pt1 | contig 55296 bp, 47 predicted proteins | sample 811201 | NCBI WGS metagenome assembly MDSZ01 (sample SAMN05326647, study PRJNA326480) | marine metagenome | isolation source: seawater | place: Indian Ocean: North | collected 2010
CCTATACTTCGCGCCTCTTGTCCGCCCATAGCTCAGCTGGATAGAGCACCAGGCTTCGAACCTGGGTGTCGGGAGTTCGAATCTCTCTGGGCGGGCCATCTTCCTCATTTCGTAGAAAAAACGCAGACATCAAAGCTTCAAAATACTTTGAAACACTTTAGCTTCTAATCTTCTGCGAATACTCGACTATTAAGCTATAAATGGCCGGTAGAACTAAAAGTGTCAGTATAGTCGTGGTTAACATACCGCCTATCATTGGAGCTGCAATTCTTTGCATAACATCCGCCCCTGTGCCACTAAGAAACATAATAGGCAGCAAGCCTACAATTGTTGAAGTGGCGGTCATGATAATTGGCCGGAGGCGTTGAGAAGTTCCATCTATTACGGCCTGGTGTATTTCTTCTAAGGAGAGTGTTTTAACCTGTTCACCTTGCTCTTGCTCTCCCTCTTTTTCTAAACGTTTAAGCTTTACTGCTTCCTCGATAAACGCTAGCACCAGCACCGCAGCTGCAATAGCAATTCCAGCTAATGCAATGAAGCCCACCGCAACAGCAACAGACAAATTGTAGCCCAACCAATAGACTAGCCAGAACCCTCCAGTCAGAGCAAAGGGGACTGAGAGCATTACAAGCATTGGTGCTGCAATATTTCTAAAGTTGAGGTACAACAATACGAAGACGAGCAAGACCGTCAACGGAATCACTAAACGAAGTCGATCACTCGCCCTTTTCATATACTCATACTGGCCTGACCAAATTAGGGTATACCCGGGAGGCAGCTCAACCAACTCCTCTACAATTTTTCTTGCTTTGGCAACAAACCCCCCAACGTCCGAGGTACTCAAGTCAACATAAACCCACGCATTGGGACGAGCACCTTCACTCTTGATCACTGGCGCGCCGCGACGGAGCTCGATGGTTGCTACTTGCGAAATCGGAATTTGTGCACCCGAGGCCGTCGGAATTAACACCCTCGCCAATCTATCCGGGTCATCCCTCAATTCTCTTGGATATCGAAGATTTACTGAGTAGCGTTCCAAGCCCTCAACGGTATCGGTAATTTTCATTCCACCAACGGCGGACATGATGACATCCTGAACATCGCCCACTTTAAGACCGAACCTCGCGAGTGCCTCACGCTTGATGTCGAAATCCAGAAAGTATCCCCCCGCCGCTCTATCTCCAAAGGCCGATAGAGTCTCAGGCATCGTCTTCATTGCTCGCTCAATTTCTTCCGCAATACTTTGGAGTACAACAAGGTCAGGGCCACTAACTTTGATCCCAACGGGAGTTTTTATTCCAGTTGACAGCATGTCTATACGCGTTTTGATGGGCATGGTCCACGCATTGGCTAATCCGGGAAACTTGATTGCCTGATCCATTTCCTGCATCAACTCCTTTGTTGTCTTAGCAGGATCGGGCCATTCATCTCTAGGTTTGAGTCTCGCTATTGTCTCAATCATTGATAGTGGAGCAGGATCGGTCGCCGTTTGTGCACGACCTACTTTTCCAAATACAGATTCCACTTCAGGGAAGCTCGCTATAATTTTATCTGTTTGCTGCAACAACTCTCTCGCTTTGGTAATCGAAATACCGGGGAAAGTCGTTGGCATGTACAAAATATCTCCCTCATCTAATGGTGGCATGAATTCACTGCCGAGCTTGGATAAAGGAATCACTGTCGCGAGAAGCAGCAGCGCCACTATAGTCACAACAAACCAACGAGCAGACAATATGAATTTGAGAATAGGCGCGTAGAGGTTCCGAACAAATCGTATTACGGGATTCTGCTCTTCTGAAACAACCTTGCCGCGAATAAATACTCCTGCTAGGACAGGCACAAGGGTGATAGCTAAGATCGCAGCCGCTGCCATTGCGTAGGAACTGGTAAAGGCCAAAGGCTTAAAAAGACGCCCTTCTTGAGCTTCAAGCGTAAATACTGCGAAATAGGCGACAACAATAACCACCAATGAAACGAAAACCGCGGGGCCTACCTCTACAGACGCATTTTTTATTGCCGACCATCGTTGGTTAGCATCCAGATCATCACCAAAACGTGATCGAGCGATAGCGAGGTGTTTGTGAGCGTTCTCAACAATCACGATTGGTCCATCTACCATCGCACCTATCGCGATAGCTATTCCACCCAACGACATGATGTTCGCATTGATCCCTTGCACTTTCATCGCGATGAAAGCCAATAAAATTCCGAAAGGCAAACTGATAAGTGCGACCATTGATGAACGGAAATGTAGAAGAAACATCCCGCAAATCAACGACACTAGAACAAACTCAATGATCAGAGTTTTAGTAAGATTATTCACTGCACGATTAATCAGGTCGCTGCGGTCGTAAACGGGAACAATCTCTACGCCCTCTGGTAACCCGGATGATAGATCCGCTAGCTTCTTTTTAACCTTATCAATAGTTGCGAGTGCGTTCTCACCATACCGCATAACCACCACGCCGCCCGCTACTTCTCCTTTGCCGTTCAATTCAGCCACACCACGTCTCAATTCAGGGCCAATGTGAACGTCTGCAATATCTTTGATCCTTATGGGTGTCCCTCTCCCATCGGCCTTTAATGCAATGTTCTCTATGTCTGAAATCGATTGAATGTAGCCGAGTCCGCGGACCATATATTCAGTCTCAGACATCTCAATCAATCGTCCTCCAACGTTATTGTTTGAGCGCATAATGGCGTGCCTTACGACAGAAATGGGAATTCCGTAGGCCGCCAGCGCATTCGGATCAATTTCCACTTGGTATTGCTTAACATGTCCCCCTATCGACGCAACTTCGGCGACACCTTCTACCATCTGGAGCGGATACCGAAGATACCAATCCTGGACTGACCTGAGTTGTGCGAGATCATGACGCCCTGACTTATCAACCAGTGCGTACTCAAAAACCCAGCCAACGCCAGTAGCGTCCGGTCCTAGGGAAGGCGTTACATTTTTGGGTAAGCGGCCGCTGACGTAATTTAAATATTCTAAAACTCTGGCTCTGGCCCAGTAGAGGTCAGTGTCATCCTCAAAAACAATGTAAATAAAAGACAAACCGAAAAATGAGAAGCCACGAACATTTTGCGCTTTCGGCACTGCCAGCATCGCTGTAGTGAGAGGATAGGTGACCTGGTCTTCAACAACTTGCGGGGCTTGTCCTTCATAGCTAGTAAACACTATTACCTGCACGTCAGACAGATCTGGTATCGCGTCGAGTGGCGTGGTCCTTGTTGCCCAGAGACCAACGACAAACAAAAATAAAGCACTAGCCCACACCAAAAATCGATGGTCCAAAGCCGCCCGGATGATAGCGCTAATCATAATGATGATCCTTGCGAAATTTGCTATCTCCATCAATCAGAGGGTGCTTCTCATGTATACCGTTTGAGTGATGTTTCATGCCAGAGCGATTGTGCTCACTTTGATTAACAGCTTGATCAATTTCGAGCTTTTCATGGTCGCCCTGATCTATCTGTTCGCCATCATGGTTTAAATGAGTTTCTTTATTCTCATTATCTATCCGAGGGGCAAGAACAGACATTTTAGCCGCGGCTTCTCTTAATTTTGATTCGGAGTCGATGAGGAACTGGGCAGATGTCACAACTGATTCACCGCTGGTCACACCCTTCAAAACCTCGATCCAGCCCTTACTTGTGACGCCAAGCACGACCTCTCTAGGTTCGAACTTACCCTCACTCACTTGAACGAATATTTTCTCTCGAGTACCTGACCGGACTACAGCTTCTGAGGGAACCGAGATGGCTGATGCCCTCCGTCCAACTGCAATCTCAATTTCCGCGTACATGTCTGGTTTCAGCAGGAGACCAGGATTATCAAACTCAAGACGCGCCTTTATCGTTCGAGTCTGTCTATCGGCGTAGGGATAGATGTATGTTAATTGGCCAGAGAAAGTCTTTCCCGGTATTCCTTTAACTGACATCCTTGCATGATCACCTTCTTTCACCCAAGCCAATTCATCTTCAAAAATGTTAACGAAAACCCAAACCTTTGCTAGGTCAGCGATGAAATAGAGTTCAGTTTTTGGAGTGACATATTGCCCCTCACGAACACCAACTTTAATGACAGTTCCAGCGGCAGGGGAATGAATATGCAGATACTTCTTAACTTCACGGTCCTGTTTTAGCTCTTCAATTTGATGATTTGGTACATCAAGGAGCTCAAGTCTTCTTAATGCTGTTTCCGCTAGTTGCCCCGTGACAGAAGAAGCTGTAGACCGATTTAGTGCTAGCAAGTACTCCTCTTGAGCGGAAACCAGTTGGGGCGAGTAGATACTCAGTAGAATGTCATCATGCTTAAGAGACTGACCTGTTGTTTCCACTTGCATCAGCTCGACCCAGCCCTCAGTTTTTGGATGAAGTCGTGTTATCGAAGTTTCGTCATAGTCAATTCGGCCCCAGGTATAAATAGTTTTAACCAAAGACCTTCGAGCAGCTTTTGTAGTTCTAATACCCATTGATTGAACGGTTATCGGATCAATCAACACCGTACCAGCTACTGATGAACTCACATCATCCTCACTGTAGACGGGGATGTAATCCATCCCCATTTCATCCTTCGCCGGTTTCGGTGATGTAATCGTTGGATTCATGGGGTTTCGGTAATAAAGTGGTGCTCTGACTTCTTTTACTTCCTGCATAGCAATTTCGGTTTCTACCTTGCCAACGCCAAGCCAGTAACCAGCAATACCTGTAATCAGAGCCGCGAATACGAATAGCGCAATAAACACTCTATTATTCATAAATAGCCTCCTTACCTACCCCTGCTGCTAGTCTAGCTAGCGCCTGTTTAGCGCTTGCCATTGCATTCCAGTAATCGATAGAAGCGTTGTAAAGCATAATTTGTCCGTTGAGAACGTTAAGGAAGTCGATTTTGTTTACCTCATATCCAGCCAGCAGCGCTGATATAGTCTGCTCAGCCTGTGGAATGATTTCATTCTTCAAGAGTAACGCCTGCTTTCGAGCCGCTATATACTCGGCCGCCTGCACACCTATTTCTGTTTCGATAGCTCTTATGGTGTCAGACAATCGGTACCGCATATGATCACGATCATGAATTTGTTGTTGCAAAGCCTTGTCTTGTTTCTGCGCTGAATAAAGTGGCAAATTGACACTAAACATTAGACTCAAAAAATCCGAACGACTTCCTCTTACGGGATCGCTACCCTGCCGATCTGCATAGCCAATACCTAATTGAAAATCAGGCCAACGATTTTTATCCGCCAGTTCAACCTTTTTGTCTGCTGCCTTGAGCTTGAACTCAATAGCCTGAATCAAATCACGTCGTTCGACAGCGAATCTGGCCAAGCTATTAACAGGTTCAAGCACAGGAAGCGTCTTAGTTGGCGGGATTTCGGGTAAGGCAATTGGATGTTCAGGAGCTCGGTCAAGCAATCCATTGAGGATCGCTTGAATTCGACGTCGTTTCCCTTTTAATTCCACTTCGCGCTTGACTAGTCTCGATAACTCAAGCTCTGCTAAAAGCACATCCTGCTGTAGGCCTTTTCCAACCGCGTACTTTGTCTTGGCGATTTCCACTAGATCCCTGAGCAACAATTTGTTGCTTTCCACTATTTTTAAGCCTCGATCAGCAGCAAACAGTTGCCACCATGTTTCACGTACCTTGCCCGTGAGAACATCTCTATATTCATCTGTCTGCTTCTGTGCCGCACTAACCATTGTTTTAGCAACCTCACGCCGAAGCTGCCGCTTCCCGGGAAAAGGTAATTTCTGAGTTAGCATCAGCTGCAGTTGCGTCATCGGTTCCTGATCCAAATCAAACGAGTCCGTTGGCAAGTTCATAGCGTTAATAGAAAGCATCGGGTCCGGTAGAGCACCCATCTGCGAGGGAGAAAACTTCATTACCTCCGCCTCCGCGTTTAGCGCTAAAAGCCTAGAGTTTGAGCCGAGGGCAATCTGAACGGCCTGCCCAATCTCTAAATGCTCTGTTTCGCTTAAGAGTTCCGATGCGTTTGTTTTGGTAGGTGAAGCCAGCGTCATAGTGACGACAAGCAACACTTGAAAAAAAGTTCGAATAATAGGCATTCTCATCTGCTTCCTCATCAACTTAAGAGTAATGTTTAATGAAGTTTTTGTGTCCGACAGACACTAGAGCTCGGGAGAGTTCTAGAACTAAAAGAAGATCTATTCCAACAGCAGATCGCGCCTGTTTACGGGCGTAGATAGTTTTGAGTGAAGGGACTGTGGAGGGCCTGTGTCCGTCGTTCTTAAGGGCCGGAGATGTGAGTAGTCGTAACTATAACGATCAATTGGTTGCTCAAGATCAAGGTAGTGGACGGACTTCAGAAATAATTGGGCTTTGCTAGATGCTTCCGGTGTCAGACAACCAGAGCCACAATCAGTGTGGTCGCAGGGCATCGATTGATGCATCTTATGCGTCGAGATATGACTAATTTCACCGTGATCCATGGGAAGCGCCTGCGACTCACATGCACAAGTAACGTTGGCGATAAGGAGACAAATACTGAGAATTGTTGATATCGGCGCTTTCATAACCTTATAATCGTATACCCCCCCTGGGTATTGGTCAAACCTTGAACGAAGAAAAGACTGCGATTAAAAAAAGGCTCCGTCGGATAGAGGGGCAGGTTCGCGGCATCGATCGCATGATCGAAGAAGACCGATATTGCATAGACGTATTGACTCAGTTGCAAGCCGTGAAAGCGGCTCTCGCGAAGGTTGAGGACGCCATACTCCATGATCATGCAGCTACATGCGTATCAGCAGCTATCGAAACTGGAGACAGGACAGAGCAGCGCGAAAAGTTCTCTGAACTAATTAAACTTTTTTCCAAAGTAAAGCGATAACTCACCTAGAGTCATGAAAAATTGGATATTCACCTTACTATCCCTAGCTTTTACATTTACATACTCCGCTTCCATCGCTGAACAAAATAGATCAAACAACCAGCAATGGGTGGTCCTGAACTATTGGTCAGTCAATTGCGCACCCTGCAGAATTGAAATTCCGGAGCTGAATAAGTTGTTTAAAGAACTTAAGGCCGAAAACATTAGATTGGTCGGCATCAACTTTGATGAAGACACCAGAGAAAGAACAGTCATACTCGCGGAAAAAATGGGTATCGAATTCCCAACACTGAGACAGGAGCAGGTAAATGCATTACGAGTATCGTCGCCTCATGTATTACCGACGACCGTTATCTTGTCGCCTAACGGCATCGAAAAAGGAAGGCTGATAGGTGCACAAACAAAGGACTCAATAAAAGCTATGCTTGGCCAACTGATTGGAGTGACGCAATGAAAAAAGGCATTTTGTGTTTAGCTATGACATTATTTCTAGCTACAGAGTCTCCGCTTTTATGTGTTGCTGCCGAAGTCACCTTGCTAGAGAGCCCGGCTGTCCCGCCCGCCAGCCTTTCAAGAGTTGTCGCAAATAACAAAGGCTCCCTCATTCTCTCCTGGGTCGAATCAGACGATGAAACCAATGCGCTCTACTACTCCTCGCTCGTAAATGAAGAGTTTTCGAAGCCAGAGAAGATTTCATCAGGCAAGGATTGGTTCGTAAATTGGGCCGACTTCCCTTTTGTAATCGCGACTGATAGATCTATGACAGCACATTGGCTAAAAAAAAGAGATGCAGGCACTTACAACTATGATGTAGTCGCCGTGTTCCGAAATCCCATAACTAATTTATGGAGCGAGCCAAGGATCATTCATACGGACGGAGTGAGCGCTGAACACGGTTTCGTCAGCATGCTGCCGCTTTCAGACAATAAAACACTAATCTCGTGGCTAGATGGACGAAACACAACTGACCATAAACCAGATGTTGCGGCTAAGCATCTCTCGGGGGGGATGACGTTGCGGGCCGGTATTTTCGACGCAGATGGCAATACTATAACCGAATGGCAACTTGACGATCTCGTTTGTGACTGCTGTCAAACAAGCGTTGCCATGTCTTCTCGCGGACCTGTAATTGTTTATCGTGACCGTAGCGAAACAGAGTTGCGAGATATTTACATCACACGATTCGATGAACAATCGTGGACGACGCCTATTCCCGTATACAAAGACAATTGGGAAATTTCAGGATGTCCGGTCAATGGGCCGTCCGTTACAGCACTAAATAGACAAATTGCGGTTGGCTGGTTTTCAGCAAAAAACGATCAACCTAGCGTGAATCTTTCATTGTCGTCTGATAATGGCAAGTCTTTCGCTAACACCGTTACGGTAGCTCAAGGCAACACAAATGGTAGGGTAAGCGTTGCAATGCTTCGGTCTGGTAAAGTTGCAATTAGTTGGCTTGAAACTGCAGGGAAACTAGCTTTATTAAAAGTTGCGTCTTATGACTTCGATGGTAATTTACAGGATACAGCCATCGTTGCGGAGACAGTCTCTTCTCGTCAAAGTGGATTTCCTGTGATTACTTCACGTAACGATGACATTTTCGTGACTTGGACAGATGTCCTCGAAAAAAAGCACGTTAGAGTTGCAATAATTCGTTTTTGAATATCCCTGAGAAAGTTGGCTGAATCAACGTGCGTGATTACAAAATCGGATTAGAAATGTATCAAAAAAGAATGGGGATCGAAGTAACTTAACGGCAAGCATGAAAACGTATTAGTTTCCAAGAGGTTTCCTCAATTCCAACCCAACTGATACTTTGGTCCGCGCTTTCGAGGGTACTTGTGTTCATCAGGTAACTGGCAGAGTCGATTCATACGAGTTATTGAACCGTCGGCATATTCCCATATTAATTGCTCGTCTTCCATGTAGCGACGCACAACCACTGGCCCCCAACCAAAGACATGGAAATTAAGAACGCCCTCATTCCAGATCATTTCAGCAGATGTCCTGGGGCAATATTCACGTTCTCCGATCTTAAATAAGATAGCTCCCTCGGTATCGTCTGTCGTCAAACCAGCCGTGCTGTTTGGACCACTATCGTGGATTAACCCAGCGGCAGTCACCACAACACGACGGCCACACTGTTCTACACGTTCTACATGGCCGACATGTCCACCCTCAACACCGAGCCATAACCCACGAATATCAGCGGCCTCTTCAGGCAGAGCTTCAGTACATTCGGCTAGAATCGGCAGAGGGAAATGATCAAAACCACACCCAGGTGTATTACCTTTTGGGATGTCAGCCGCCGACTTGCCCTTTCCATCAAGTTCAGGCAAGTCACAATAATTGAGTGCGCTCCCGTCGCCTTTGAGAATTAACGGATCAATGGTTAAGGGTGGACGTGCAGAGAAGAACACACCCCAGAATAAAATCGTTAAGATTACAGCGAGCAAGATTGAAAGACGTTTCAAAAATCTGAGGATTACTTTCAAGGTTCTCACCTGCTCAACGAGCCCTCAAGCCGGCCTTCTCAAGACGCCAGAGCAATACGTCCAGCCTGTCCTGACCAAAAAACGGCTCACCCTCAAAAGTGCAGGTGGGCACGCCCCAATGGCCTGCTTTCTCATGATCTAATTGATTCTGCTTGATAACCAACTCAAGTCTCTCCGCTTCAGCCGTTAATTGTTGATCAAGCTTTTCCAAATCCAAACCTGCTTTTGCCGTCGCCCCTTTTAGATGGTCACCTTGATTCCAATCTGGTATGCCTCCCCAGATCAACGACGACACTTCGTCTGCAAACTCGATCCCTTGCCCAGCTTCTGCGGCAAGCACGCCCAACCGCGTTAAACGATAAATATAAGGCTGATCTTCAGCCGTCTCAGGACGTCCGTTTTCTCCAGGGATCTGAATAACCGGATCCGGACTAGGCCAGACAAAGGGCAAATCAAGGAATTCTGCAACGCGGTAGACGTCAGTCCTGAAATATGAAAACCATTGTGGTTGAACTTCGTTGAAAAAATCAGGGGTTCTAACCGCAATAGGGTACACAGGACGAAAATGCACCTCTAGTTGATAGCTCTCTTGCCACTCCCGCAGGCGTTTTGTAGCGAGGTATGACCAAGGGCTACGAAAAGACCAGAAAACGTCAATTTCTAAACGGGAGCTCATTTTTCAATCTTATCCAGCGCTCATTTCACGCATCGTCATCTTGCCAAGTTGAGACATATGAACCTCATCAGGACCATCAGCAATCCGGCAGAATCTTGCTCGGGTGAAAACCGTAGGTATCAAGGTGTCTTGGCATACCCCTTTACCTCCAAACACCTGCATCGCTCGATCAGCGACATTTTGCGCCATCTGAGGCGCAACAATCTTCACCATAGAGATATAGGGCCTTGCCGCATCCAAACCCTCATTGTCCATGACTTCAGCTGCTTGGAGCGTTAGCAAACGACATTGCTCAATTTCACACACACTTCTAGCAATTTCGTGCTGGACGCTAGTCTTTTTGCTTAACTGCTCACCAAAAGCCACTCTGGCCTCAGCTCTCTCACACATCAGTTCTAGGCAACGTTGAGCAAGTCCGACAAATCCCATCGCATATTGAAACCTGCCCGGGCCTAATCGACCTTGGGCTATTTCAAAACCGCAACCCTCTCCCTTAATCATATTCGTTACGGGTACCCTGACATCATTAAAAACAAGCTCCGCCTCTCCTCCTGGAGAATGAAGGCTGTCGAAGACTCGGAGAGGTCGGACAAGTTCAACTCCGGGAGTCTCTCGTGGCACGAGAATGGTCGAGTGTTGCCTATGCCGGGATGCGTTTGGATCTGTCTGTCCCATTACCAACATTACCTTGCAACGAGGACCTACCGCTCCGGTTGTCCACCACTTACGCCCATTGAGCACATAGTCGTCGCCATCTCGTTTAATCTGCAATTCCATATTGGTGGCATCACTGGATGCGACTTGCGGTTCAGTCATCGCATAGGCAGACCTAATCTCACCTGCAAGAAGCGGGTTAAGCCAAGCCTCCTGTTGTTCGGGAGTACCGTATTTAGCCAGCACTTCCATGTTGCCTCTATCCGGTGCGCTACAGTTGAAAATTGGTTGAGCCCAAGCGACCTTACTCATGGTTTCAAAAAGCGTGGCGATTTCCAGATTAGTCAGCCCTGGACTCCACGGCTCATACTCCTTTGGCAGGAATAGATTCCAGAGGCCAGCTTCTTTTGCCAAAACACGCAACTCATCGAACCAAGGCGGAGTTTGCCATAGGTTCTCAGGATTTAAAGTGTACTCTTCATAATCATGCTCGCGCGGGTAGACATGCTCACGCATGAATGATTCCAATCGCGCATCCAAATCAATGACTCGTGCTGATTTCTGAAATCCCATTCATTCCTCCAGCGAATTATTCGCAGTCGTTTCATTTAATCCTTTCGATTATAGCTTTGAGCTAATGGCAAATTAACTAATGTAATACATTAGATTTACTAAGATTGTTTAGTTTCAAAATAACCCAAAACGTTACTCTAATCTTTTAGTGATTTTCCCAAAAAAAGTACTGCGAGGGTGGGGAATCGAAACTCTCTTAGGACGGATTATTTCTTATTATTTTATTTTCCAACACTGTCAGGATCAAAACCACGCCGCACGTCTCCAGACTGAGCCGCGTTCACAGTATCGAAGAAGTCATCCGAGCTATTAGCGTGGGGAAACGGGACCTCTGGTACAGATAAATTCAGCGCGTGACAGATCGGCTCCCATCCATCTTCAGGATGCCATTCTAACAATCTACTTTTTGGAACTATCGAGCGAACACGCTCGTTATGTCTTAAGTAGGCAGCAATTACCTCATCTTTATTATCGATATCTAGAGTGAACCATTTGGCGAATTCAGAAGCAACCAGCGCCGCAGTCGGGTTAGGTTCGCCCTTGGAAGATCGTCGCATTAAGGAAAATATAGTGTTGTTGATAGATTGATACCATCTCTCGTCCTCTCTGATCGACAATAATACCAGCGCATCAGGAAATGCCTGCGCCATCTGATCGAACAACGGTGCACCGGGCCAATCTACAGTGGCTACCCAATTACCCAGAAATTGCTGCCAGTTCATAGGCTGACCGTCTACAGCTGATTGCCAGCCGGAAACGTCCTCTGGATGTTGCCACAACTCAAACATATGGTAACAAGGACCATTTAGCAGAACCTCCAGAGCTACTTTTAGCGAATTGGTTCCGGTACGACCAAGGCCCGCTCCTATTACCTGCATACAAACTCCATGAAACTTGTCACGACTACTGTCTTACTATAGAGAACGCCAATTAGAAAACGGATCAGAGCCCTAAAGAATTGACCGTTCGTATAGAAGTCGTCAGCTACGCCTTCGCGATAACAGCCTCTTAGGAGAGCGAGCGCAGAAAAAATCTGCGCTCGTTTGCTAACGGTCAAAATCGGCTCTTATCTATCGCGAAGCGGTGTTCTTCCTCCATGAAAACCTATGTTATTCACAGCTAATCAGTTACAACCCGCAAACTGACCAGAGGGAAAAGGTGCAAAAAGGCTATAAGTAATAGCGAAATTTACCTCTGCCGAAGTAATCTGTTTCAAATCTCCCAAACTCTGAAATGCACCACAAGCTTCGAACGGACCACAGATCAAGCCATCACCATCCGTGTCAGACCCTGCAAGGGCGAAATAGTCTCCAGATGGGACTGAATCAAAATTGGCAGAGTAAACACCATCTGTAGGCGAAACTAGCTCACAGCTTTCTTGCTCGAGACTTGAGGCGTCTAGCAGAACTAAATGCATGGGCCCCGCGTTCAGTGGTTCTGCGGGCGGCGCATTATTTATCGTCACAGGTAGTGAGAGGTTGGAAATATTCGATACGACGTCGAGGGTGAATTGACTTGTCCCCTCGGGCAAATCTTCTCTATCCACAGTAATTACATAAGAACCAAGGCGATCAGAATCCACCTGGTTCTCTGAAATCAAAAATAAATCGGAATTAATCGAAAGGCTATCAATTGAAACCGTCGCGTCAGCGTCTCCGGAATTTCTGAACTCTACTTCAATGCTAGTCAGCCCTGTTCCAAAATTCAGACTACTCGGCCGCGCAGAAAGATTTCCGACTGGCTCGCCTGGTTCACAGGGGTCCTCATCTCCTTCTATCGGCGTTGAAGAAATTCCCGCCAAACACTCCGCTGCGCGAACGGCGTCAAGAGTGTCTATTAGTCCTGCTCCAAAAAGATCGTCCCTTCCAGGCTCACCAATATCAAGCACAATCGTTTTGTCTTCTAGCGCCTGGTCGAACTCGTCAGGCGTCAAACCGTCATGGACAGACTCCATTAGCGCTGCCACTCCTGCAACATGTGGCGTAGCCATCGATGTTCCATTATAACTAGCGTATCCACCTGGCTCACTGCAGCTATCAGAGCCAATGGTGCTCAAGACTCCATCATTAATACCATCTCCGTTTTCATCGGCAAAAGACTGTCCGCCGGGAGCTGTTACATCAACTTCCGTACCAAAAGTAGAGTAAGAAGCTAAAATCGCGTCTCCTGGGGTACCCCCTGGGCCATGGCTTGCAGCCGATACTGACACGACACCTTCATACGAGGCAGGATAACCCAATCGATCACTAGCGTCGTTTCCGGCCGCGGCAATTATAATTACTCCTGCGGCCCGCACCTCGTCGTAAACATCCTGAGCGGCTTGATTAAAACCGCCTCCACCCAGGCTCATATTTATGATGTCCGCTGTTTGTGCCGGCACAATCCCAGAGTCGTTCGGAAGGCCAGCCGCGTAAAGGTTACCCTGCAATATATCGAACGTTGAACCGCACCCGCAGTTACCCAGAACTCTAATAGACATGATCGATACATCTCTTCCCACTCCAGCTACGCCTACTCCATTGTTCGTAGGTGCAGCTACTGTGCCCGCCACGTGCGATCCATGAAAAGCAGTGTCGCTTGCCGGACCGATATCCGTAGAGTCTGGGTCAATACCCGGAGTATCATCTCCATCAATGTCTGGCGGAGAAACAAAATCGAACCCAAAACGTAATTTTCCTGTCGCATCTGACGCATCTGTATCAACACTTGACCAATCTGGATGCGCCGCGTCACCGGTGAGTGGAACAATACCTGTATCTAGAACCGCTACCAGAACATCTTCTCTGCCTTGGGCGTTTGAAATTCCACTATCCCAAGCCTCTTCAAGTTTAATTAGTGAGTAATGTGATGCGAATTGCTGGGCGATGAGATCTGGATCGTCATTCGGGAGCGCACTTTTATATCGGATGTAGTTCAAACCAACCGATTTAATCATCGATTCATTCTTGCCCACCGATTTAGCGATTAGAACTGTGAGGTATTGTTCTTGCTGATCGGGTACACCGTTTGCATCTTTATCGCCCGCAGCAAATGAAAACTGTAAATCATCACTCGCGGTCCAGGGGGTGGTCCTAATACCCACTCGTTGCGCCATAGACGTCCAACTACTCAATGAGTTGTCGGGCAAACCGACTTGCATAACCATACTGCCAGCACCACCCATTACGGTCATGCCCATTGCACTAATCGTTTCTTCCTGTGCAGCGCTAATTTCAGCTCGTGGGGCATCTTTCATAAGCGTTCTGAACTCGGAAGAAGTCGACATAACCCACTCACCAGCTCGTATCTGCGAGCACAAGTCTGTTTGATCGCAGTTAGCGGCACCTATTTCTGATAGACGCATAGACGTTTTCGCATTCAGCGACTGCGCTCCTGAATCTTCAAATGCTAACAAATAACCAGCTTCGCCCTGAAAAACGACAACTTGTAGGAAATATTCACCAGCTTCATTAATCGAAATGCTTTCGACATTAGAAACGCTAAAGGAACCGTCAACGAACTCCAAACCATTCGCTCCATCTCTGAACAGTTGCAAATCTAAATCATCTTGCGCCCCATCGCCGTTAATGTTTAGACGAATACTTTGACCGGCCTCCGCATTGAACAAGTACCAATCTTCTGTGTCTCCAGATGCAGATGAGAAACCAGAGATGCTAGTTCCACTTTGGACCAATTGAGCCGCAGATGGATCGTCATTGTCTCCATCAGTGGTTTTCGTATCGAGATCAGCACCGATCGTTGGAGGTGTCGTCAAGGTAAACTGCACCGTGCCCGCGATAGCAGTCTCTCCGAAATCCAGCGAATTGGTTTCTACCGGGACTTCCTCAACGACTTGAACTTCGACAGTTTCTCCTGGGACAGTAACCGTTCTGGTCTTGGTGTCGCTGCAACCTATAACAAGTAACGTTCCGATCCAAACGAACAGCCTTGAGTTTTGCCAATTTCTTTTTGTACTTTCCTCGAACACCATGAACACCTTTTACTCGTCTGCAGCTTCAATTCCTCGTATCCTAGCATGTCCGCCAAGTAGATTTAGTAATTAGAAAAATAATCGGACAAACGGTCAAAGAGAGCTATTTCATTCTTTACCTGCGAATTTCCTAAAGATTCAACCTAAGGATAATTTAAATGTAAGCTAAACCTGAGCAAAACGAACGACCAAGCGAGGAAAAGCAATATGCAGCATGCCAACTCAATAGAACTTTGGGGAGCACACACCGCTCGCACATTCCGGCCGATCTGGGTTGCCGAGGAACTTGAACTTGACTATACGCTTTATCCACTAGCACCGCGCTCCGGTGAGTTACAGACTCCAGAGTATATTCAATTGAATCCGAGGCAAAAAATACCCTACATGCGCGACGGTGAGCTGGAAATCTCTGAAAGTCTCGCTATTTCAAGATACTTAGTAAATGCATATGGTAACCAAACATTGAGCACTCCATCATCTCCTGCGGAAATTGCGAAAGAAGACGCCTGGTGCTGTTACACATATGGAGAACTCGACGAGACCAGCCTTTACGTTATCCGTCGGCACCGGGATCTGGCTGAAATATACGGCGGCAGCGAGACAGTTGTCCAATCTTGTTTCGATTATCTGAATCGTCATCTCAATGTAATCGAAAACCATCTTAAAGGGCACCAATACGTTATTGAAAAGGGCTTTTCGCTCGCTGACATCATGCTACAGACTTGTCTTACCTGGGCCGAGGACTATGGCGCCGAACTAGGCAAGGAGTGCAAAAGATACATATCTTTCATCGGAGAAAGGCCGGCCTATCAGAGAGCGAGACACTCAAACTACACGCCCCAAGAACAACAATGGATCCCATGACGACTCGCGAAGTCTTCGACTCTTTGCTATGAAACTAACTGGATCTTCAAACCAGCCTGAAACCTGCTTTTGATAGAGGCATAGTTCTCACTCGCCTGCCCACAGCCGCATAGATGGCGTTGGCGACGGCAGGCGCGAGAGGCGGTAAGGCAGGTTCACCTAGTCCAGTTGGTGCATTAGCGCTCTGGATAAAGTAAACGTCAATTTTTGGTGCAGCATCGATACGCATGACTTCATACTCATCAAAGTTATCTTCCTGGATAACCCCATCTGTGATCGTTATTTCCTGCATCGCCATCGTCGAAAGGCCATCAATTATCGAACCTTCAACCTGATTCATAGCCCCGCTCATGTTGATGATTGGACCAACATCCACGGCAACCGTCACCCTGTCGACTGTAAATGAGTTGTCTTTATTGACAGTCACGTCCGCAACTTCAGCTATGTGCGCTGCATGACAGAAATAAAAGGCCAGCCCCTGCCCCTTTCCCGCGGCCATTCTTTTTCCATAACCTGACTCCTCGACCGCCAATTTAATGACGTCAACCGCACGACCCGTGTTTAATGCACGAACATTTCCTTCCTCAAGCCAACGAGGTTCGCCTAACAGCTCTATAAGAAAGTCCGCATAATTTCTACCCGCCAGTACCGCTAGCTCATCGAGAAAACCCTGCTCACAAAATGCATTGGTATTGGACCCAGGCGCTCTCCAAGCACCACACGGAGTTTTTATCTCGCTAAGAGTCTGGACAACTTTAGCCTGATCAAGAACGGACATAGTAAGTTCATTTCCACGCAGTCCTGATCCAACAACAGGTTTGCCGCTTTCGCCAAATCCGATGTAATGCTGCTGAAGCCCAGCAAGCTTACCTTCAGGTGTCACTGCACCTTTAAAGTGCTCAAACCCACCAACTCGAAAAAAATCATGATGAATATCGTCAGTGCGCGTCCAGGTAAGCTTCACCGGTTCGCCAACCATCTTCGATATGATCATAGCCTCAGAAACAAAATCATGAGCAGCTCGTCGTCCGAATCCACCTCCCATTCTAGTGCCATGCACAATCGTGTTTTCTGGGCTGATCCCCAGCAAATTTGAAGCAATTTCTTTTACCTGCTCTGGGAATTGACTCGGTACCCAAACCTCCATTGAGGCTGAATTCCCATTACTCGCTGTCTTGTAATGAGCAGTGCAATTCATCGGTTCCATACAAATATGCGCAACAAAAGGAAATTCGTAAAATCCTTCAAGCTGTTTATTTTCAGAGTTTGCGAAAGCCGCATCCGCTGCGGAGCTACTCTTCAGCGTTGTTGCACCACCCACTTCCGCCAGTTTTTTTGCTTGGGCTGTGATGGATAACCAATCATCACGTGATGCATCCGATTCATCCCATTCCACCTGCAATTTACTTTTGGCATAAAAAACTGCGAATGTGTCTTCACCAACGATTGCAACACCGCCTTGAAGCGCCGCGAAACCCTTGAGGAACGGTGTAGCAGAGTTACCTGCACGGCTATCCGGTTTCACGATAAACGCGTCAGTTATCCCTGGTAATTCTTTAATTTCTGCCTCATTAAAACTGAGAGCTTTTCCGCCGTGGTTAGGGCAACGAGAGTAAGAGGCGTATTTCATTCCAGGGACATCGACATCGATACCAAATTCTGAGCGTCCCGTCGCAATAATGAGATTATCCACGCTGTTAATGGCTTTCCCGATTATCGTGTAGGAACGAGGATCCTTAAAAGACAGAAACTCTTGGTCTGGTAAAGGCTGGCGCACTGCGGCGGCGGCGAGCTGACCAAATGTTAAAGCTACACCTGAGACATGAACAATCTGACTTTCTTTTGCTTCCAATTCATCTCGCTTCACTTCAAGTGCTTCAGCAGCGGCACCTATCAACATTTCTCTAGCTGAAGCACCCATCTTCCGCATCTTGTCAAAATTCAAGGGAACAGATGTCGAACCTCCGGCGCCTTGTAGACCGAATATTGCACCGTCAACCGGCGCATCAATTACCACCACATCGTCCCAACTGGCACCCATCTCTTCTGCGACAACCATCGGAAGTGTCGTCCTGATGCCCTGACCCATTTCTGGGATCGAGGAAAAGATGGTGATCTCGCCATTCGACGCTATCTTGATATACGCGTTAAGTTCTCTGGAACCAACCAGCGTGCCTAAATCCTCGCCAACAGCTGGCGGAGATAGACTCATCTCCATCAGGAGGCCACCGCCTGCTAAGGCGGACGCTTTTATAAAGCTGCGGCGATCGACTTTCATCTCTAACATCAGCTCACTCCCTCAGCTTTGTAGAACGATGCAGCTTCATGAATAGCAGACCTAATACGTACATAAGTACCACACCGACAGTAGTTACCACTCATCGCTCGATCAATGTCGTCGTCTGTCGGATTTCCATTCTTATTTAGAAGCGCCGCGGCACTCATGATCTGCCCTGCCTGACAATATCCGCATTGCGCTACATCGTGCTCCATCCAGGCTGTCTGCACCGGATGTAACTCACCGTCACCAGAAAGGCCTTCGATCGTCGTAACTTTACCGGACACCGCCGATACGGGGAGAACACAAGAGCGGACCGGTTCACCATCGATATGTACCGTACAAACCCCGCATTGCGCAATGCCGCATCCATACTTGGTACCGGTCAACTTCAACTTGTCTCTCAACACCCACAAAAGTGGCATATCCGGACGCACATCAATATCGATATCTTGACCATTAACCGTCAATTTCATTCTGACCTCTTTTAAACCATAAACGAAGATGAAGACTCTGCTTCTTGTTGCGCGAGTCTATAGACGAGCCGAAACTCTCTATTCCTAAATATCCCAACAGCTTTGGTGACTATTAAAACTTGTCCCAGATGTTCTCGATAGACTCGAGGCATTCCGGTAACACCTAATCTTTTTACTGTTAATCGAAGCTATATCAGCGGATGGACCCACAGCTTTTTCAAGACCAGATAGCTGTTCGGTTCACACTGCACGTTGTCAATTTATTTTGCACATGCTGAGGGAGCGGCGAAGAATTTACACAAGTTAAAGCCATCTGACAAGACGATGCGTCTCGTATAGAATCATGCCTAAACGGGGGGAGAATCTTCTTAATGAAAATCACTGTAAACGACGTCGATTATGAAGTAGACCCCGAATGGCAGAACGAAACTTTACTTGACGTTCTACGCGATCATCTTGGTATCACAGGTACACGTTACAGTTGCGGCATTGGCCAATGTGGTGCATGCCTAGTCCACGTCGATAAAATTCCAACTAATAGTTGTCTAGCGCCAGTTAGCTCAGTCATCGACAAGAAAATTCTTACCATTGAGGGCCTCGCACCTATTGATGGTGAACTCCATCTTTTACAAAAAGCGTGGATTGAAGAAGCTGTTCCCCAGTGCGGTTTCTGTCAGTCCGGACAAATCATGCAAGCACTAGCTCTACTCCGTGAAACACCTGATCCCACCGATGCTGAGATCGATGAAGCTATGAATAGCAATCTTTGCCGATGCGGCACCTATCCGCGAATCAGGAAGGCGATACAACGAGCTGCCCTCGCACTAAAAGAGGCAGAGTGATGGCGACAATCTCCCGACGAAAGTTTCTCATTACTACAGGCTGGATCGCTGGGGGAACGACGGTGCTCTACACAATTCGAAATCGAGCCTTATCGGTAGCTCCGACCATTATTTTTCCCGATAAAGAATCGGCGGCAGCCTGGTTACAGATTCGCCCAGACGGTACCTGTCACATGTATTTACCTCGCATGGAGATGGGCCAGAACGCAAATACAGGTCTGACCCAAATCGTAGCTGAAGAATTAAATGTAGACACTAAAGACATCGTCGCAGTTCAGCCGAGCACAAGTGATGTGCCTACTCTAGCCTTAACTGCAGGAAGTATGTCTCTTACCGCTTTTTCGAGACCGACCGCCATCGCTGCCGCTAGCCTGCGTGAGAGCCTTAGAAAAAAAGCGGCACAGAAACTGGCTCTTCCTCTCAACGAAATACTTGACGATGACACGGGTTTTCATACCCAAAGCGGGCGCAAAATCACATATGCTGACATCGTTGAGCAATCATCTCTTTTCATTGATTTCGATGAGACCGAGCTGCCAACTCTTTATACCTTCGACACAAAACGGGAAAAAAAACAGGTTGGACAACCTGTCAAACCACTTGGCATAGAGGCAATAGTCAGAGGCTCGCCTCTCTTCACGGCCGACATAAAAATGAAAGATGTACTTCACGGTAGAGCCATTAGGCCTCCGGTCCACAATGCCGAAATAGAAGAGCTTCAAACATCCGATATCGAATCTGTACCAGGTTTTATTAAGCTAGTCAGGGAAGATGATTTCGCAGGGGTCGTATGCAAAACACCTGGTTCAGTTAATGCAGCAATGTCGAAACTCGTCGTTACCTGGCGTATCAAGCAACCCATTAATCAAGCGGAAATTGACCGACTGGTCGACGTAGACGAGGCGCTCGCCGAGGGAGACCTTCAACATACTTTGCATGAAATCGAGCATCGATCAAACGCAGACTGGTCAATAGATATGCGGTTTGATGTCCAGGTACAGAGTCATGCTGCCCAAGAACCGCGAGCGGCTATAGCGCGATTTAATCAGGGTGAGTCTAGACATCGATTAGAGATTTGGACTGGCACTCAGGACCCCTGGGCGATGAAGCGTTTCGCCGCAATACATACAGGGCTGAATGAAAGAGACATCGTGATCTTTCCACAACGAATGGGCGGAGGATTCGGCGGTCGAGAGCACTACGAAGTAGAACAAGATGCGGTGAGATTAACAGCTGCTGTTGGACAGCCGGTGAAGGTGCAGTGGACTCGAAGAGATGAATTTTTGGCAGCGCGAAATCGTCCGGCTTCTACTCATCGAGTCCGCCTTGCAACTGATGAAGCAGGGACACTTACTAACTGGTGGCACGCATATGTGTCCGGGCACGTCATTTTGGCTAGAGAGCGCCTACCAAGCTGGTTAATTCCCGTCGCCCGTCTGGGCGAGGATTTTGGCGTTATTCGCGGCGCACACCCTTCGTACAAGGTTCCGCACCAGCTCGTAGAGTACAAAGATGTTGATCTTCCAGTGGACCTTGGAGTCTGGCGATCATTGAATGCCTCACCCGCGATCTTCGCAATCGAATCGGCAATGGACGAGCTGGCTTTAAATTTAAAAAAAGATCCCGTTGAGTACAAAATCTCCCAAATAAAGGATGAACTGCCGCGACTGAAAAAATGCCTCGAGCAAGTGAGCGCTATGGCCAGTAAGCGTCTATTACCGGAGAGTGCGGGCTATGGACGAGGTTTCGCCTGTGGTATCTATGAAGAGCGATGTTTTGTTGCCGTCAGTGCTGATGTCTACATTGACTACGGACTAAAAGAGATAAAAGTGCTTCATATGTGTTGCGCGCAAGATGTAGGCATGGCGGTAAACCCCGATCAACTCCGTGCACAAATGGAAAGCAACATGGCCTGGAGCGTTGGAATGGCACTATTTGAGCAGCTTGAAGTCGAAAACGATGACATTAAGAGCTCAAACTTTGACAACTACCCCATAGTTCGCATGGCAGATATGCCGAGCGTTGATAGCTTTGTCATTGATCAACCGGCAATTCCACCCGCCGGAGCAGGCGAGGTTGCCTTAATTGCTGGGCCTGCGGCAATAGCCAATGCTATCAGACGAGCCACGGGCGTGCGTGCAACAAAGCTCCCTATTCGTTTTGAAGATATTGATGCGCGCTCGAGTACTAAGAATGCCACTTAAATCAAACACTAACAGGCGTAACACAAAATCCCACCAAGCAATTCTAGATGCCACCTTGAAACTGCTCGGCTCATCCGGCTATGTTGATTTTTCGATTGAAAAAGTCGCCAGTGAAGCGGGAGTCGGAAAACAGACGATCTATCGATGGTGGAGTTCACGAGCGGACCTGGTTCTCGAAGTTTGGCAGACTAGACTACTGCCGTATTTAGCACCCTATAACGGCAAGACCGATCTGCAAACCTATCTTGAACGTTCACTATATACCTTTGGTAAACAATTAAGTCGAACAGACTGCCGGCAGGCAGCGGTTTGTGTTCTGGCAGAAGCACACCGTAACCCTGAGCTATATCGGCGAATGGAAGAGATTGTCTATGCGCCCCGAATAGCTCTGATTGCAAACTCATTCCATCAGGCTCAACGTGATGGAAAGTTTCCTTATGACGCAGACATCGACATCATAATTGATTCACTCTACGGCGCTGTTTGGTACAAGGTACTGATCCGGTTTGAAGCAATTGATCGACATTACGTTAATAAACTGGTCGCAAAGGTCTTAGCGTAGTAAGTGAATTCTGATAATGCAGCCTTGTCCTGGCGCAAAAGACATGTTTAGACATCAATATCCCCAAAACATTTTCAGATTAGTTTCAGGGCATCGGCGAAAAGCAGTATCCCCAAAAGGCCTCAAAAGCGACGCTTCAGCGACAACCTGACTGTCCTTGGCTCTAGTGGGTGATAATGAATGTCGGAAATACCCTCAATGGGCTCCCCTGGCAACCGTGATTCATAGTAGTAAGCAATATCACGATCATCACTATCCGTGAGGTTGAACACTTCTAATTGTATGCCCAATGCCCCTCTTTCATAGCCAAAGGCAGCGTTAACCAATAAGGAGCTATCGCTATTCACCGAATTGTCTTTGGTAAGTGGCGCGCCTCCGAGGTGTCGAAAGCGAAGACTTGCGCTAAAGCCTGATGATGAGGTCATCGTAATTCCCGCACCAAGAGTTCTCGGGACGGAACCAGGGATGCGGTCTAGCCGGCTGTCTACATCATCGAACCTGGAGCGTGTATACGTGTAAGAAGCGTTGACCGATAGCCAATCTAGTGGCCGATAGAACGCATTAAGCTCAATACCACGACGAGTACTTCTATCACTTGGTTCCGTTGCTCCACCATCTCCAATAAAAACAAGTTCAGAATCAACTTCTAAGAGAAAATATACCAAGGAAGCATTAAAGCGCCTTCCCTTTTCGAATCGCAGACCCACCTCAGCCCCCTCAGTGGGCACCAATAGCGGCACTTGATCTACCGACTCATTGGTTTTCGGATCCACTCCAATACTTGCACCGCGAACATCGTTTGAGTGCATACCACGTCCAAGGTTTAGATATCCCTCCAGGTCATCCCGGATCAGATAAGCCAATTTAAGTTTAGGACTGACTTGACTATCGGACCCAGAACCGCTGTTTACTGTCTGCTTTGCGTCTACATCATACCTATATTGGTCTGCTCTCACGCCCAAGCTCACCCTCATTCGCTCACTCGCCTGCCAGTCGAATCCGGTAAATGCGGCATAAGAGGTTTGAGACACTACGTCGCTACGAATCGTTTCACTCCTGACCCTGCTGATCGATTCATATAGACCCAAACGCCTTATATCGTCGTGCCTAATCTCAACTCCCCATATAAGCTCTGCCGAGTCATTCAATCGATACTCGTAACCCAGATTAACCCCATAGATTAACCGCTGGTCCTCTTGTTCGAACTCATCACCATCGAAAGGATCATCCAGAGCGTAAGTGAAATTGCTAAACAAAGAAAAATCCGTCTCAACTAGATAAAGCTGAGCATAACCATTGTCATTCTGGGCTCTAGCGCTCACTGCCAATCGACTTGCAGATCCACCTAAATCTGGATCGACGAATCCCAGCTTATCTATCAAGCCAGACTCCACAATGCGACTGGGTATTTGATCTGTAGCGTTCCAACTGGAATCATAGTAGTCCAGCGAAACCACCAGTTCTCGCTCATCCGACACGGCTGACCAAGACAAATGGAACTTATCCTGGCGTAAATCTTCATCAATAACCCAAGGACCAGCATAACGGGTCAAGTCAAACGCACCGACAAATTCTCCTAAACTTCCGGTCGCTAGTATTCGTCTAAATTTTTCTTCCCCGAAAGTGACTTCCACACTCGGTTGACCTATCTTTGAGTAATAATCGAATTCGACACTACCAGCAGAAGAAAAGTCACCATTTTCAAGTGAATAAGGTCCTTTTTGGTAATAGGTCATCTCGACCAGTTCCGGAATCAGTGGGTTAAGGTCAAGATAACCCTGACCATGGCCATGACTACGCATGTTAAGGGGCACCCCATTTAGGCTCGCCGAAAAGTCTGTGCCGTGATCAAGATTGAATCCACGAAGAAAATATTGATTGGCTTTACCAGTGCCAGAGTGTTGGGTCGCTACCATCCCTGGAACAGCTTCTACTAACTCTCCAACGCGAAGCATAGGCGGCAGTTGAATATCCTTATAACCAACCACTCCTTCGGACGCACTGCTAGCGATACCGATCTGTTGCAAACTGCGGCCGTAAACCACTATTTCTTCTAGCGCCTCTTCGCCCCCTTTGAGCTCGTCTGACTGCACCTCAAGAACGGCGAGAGAGAGAACAAGCAAAAAAACATTAAACAAAGCTTTCGGCTGTCGTAGATGACTGAACAGTTTGAACAACATTAGGCGATTATTGAAACATCAAAAAAATTTACAACAAGTAATACAACAGACTCCGCTTGCCATTCATCGCAACGCAGTAATCAATGTTTACCGACTATTTTCTGAACCTTGCGTACTAAGTAAATCCAGATAAAGGCAGTGTAATTCAGGCGCTTATCCACCCAATTGCTATGTCAACTTTTCTACAAATATTATTGATCGATAGAGATGCTAACGACCCGATCACCGTGCGCACTTCCAACATAGACTAGGTCATTGACTCTAAGGGCAACAGTTCCATATCCCATTGGAGGACCATCAACATAACGAATCATTTCAGTTTCTAAAGTTTCCGGATTCGCCCTGACCACCTGGAAGGGCAAAAGACAAGGTCCTTCAGTCACGGCAGCACAAGTCTGACCTAGCGGGTCATGCCTATGAGACGCGACCCAGAGACTCCCATCCACATCAACGGTGATATTGTCAGGTTGCTGAACTTCAAAAGAGCCGTCGGTCTCACCCGTCTTTCTGTCTAGACGGATCGTCTTGTTCCCGAGATAAATGTTAACAAAAATCTTCGTGTTATCTGAGTTTACGGCAATACCATTGGGCATCATTTCGTCGCTGCCAGCTACTTTTGTGAAACCTGTGTCTCGCTGCCATTCCCATACCCAGCCGAGGTTTTCGCCTTTTAAAAACTTCTCTGCAATCATTTCAAACGGTGTGCTTTTATCCCACATGTGGGTGACAAAAAAACCACCATCCTGCAATCCCGCCACATCGTTAATAAATGGATCGCCCGGAGGCAACGCACAACCTCTCCATTTCAGTGACCAGTTATCACCCTGCGGAAGCAGCTCAAAAAATTCTACTGCCTCGCGTTTGCCATGATTGACTACTAAGAGTTGATGAAGCCCATCTGGCCTCGTGATCAAATCGATACCATGCGGACTGAAAGCCTCAATATCAGGCAAACCACACTCAGAATCTCCCCAGACGTCATCAATATCAGTCCAATCGATCGCAATAGGAGTGCGGTTTCCAGAGATCAGATCAAGCATCGATATTTCACCTGGGGTATCCATAAGGAACTCACCCATCTCACTAACTATAAGCGAGTCACCGCCAGGCACAAGAACAAGATCCTCAGGATTTTGATAACCGCAATAGACTGAGACGCCGTTCATATCCCGGCAATCAAGTAGATCTGTTTCCGTCCTGGGTTGGGGGAGACCAGACTCCGCCGCCACTGCTTCACGATCGGGCGCAACAACCCCATCAGAATGAGCAGTTTCTTCTCTTGAACAACTAACTACGATGAAGAGACTTAACAAGAAGACAATTTTTCCTAGCATTTAACTAATCCCATAGACGTCCTTTTTTATCTTACATAACTGGCTCATTTAAATCGCGTCGGTTATTGAGGACAGAATTAATATTCACTTAGCGAGTCTCAGCTGCAAAGCATATAGAAACTGCTTAGAATAGAGCCGAGACTACCAATTAACACGTGTTCCTATGATTCTTGACATGCATAACCACTCAATCAAGTCCGATGACGGACGGGCCAAAGTAGAAAATTACTGCCAGTGGATACGATCTCGTGAGCTTCCTATTGATGGCATTGTGCTGACGGAACACCGCCAATTCGAACCAACTGATTATTCTGGCCTTGAGAAGAAATACGGCCTAGTCATCCTTGAAGGGAGTGAAGTAGAAACTGAGTACGGACATATTTTAGTTTATGGCGTGACCGAAGGCTTGATGCGTGAGTTCGATTTTGCACGCATCGACAATCCGCTATCGGAAGTCTTAGCGGCTGTCGATAAACATAAAGCCATTGCCGCACCTGCACATCCCGGTCGACCAAGGGTCGGTATGTTTGCGCATACCGAAGAATTAGGAGTTCCCGAAGGAATCCGTATCGTCGAGGTTTACAACGGAGGAAGTCGAGCGGACGAAGATCAAATAGCTCTCGATAATGCAGAACAACATGGGTATCAAGGCATTGCGGGGAGCGATGCTCACATCGTTAGTCATATCGGCCGCTGCGGAACACGTTTTCCAACAAGGATAGAATCCATGGGAGAACTTGTCGAAGCCCTTTCTGCCGGGGAATTTGAAGCTGTAACTTTTAAGGAAGACCGATAACTTATTCGCCCGAAAGGGCCCTTATTTAGGTGGCGATACCTGTCCCATCAGCAGCGCTGCCGAATACCCACCGTCAACTAGAAGGTTAACCCCGTTAACATAGCTTGCAAGGTCAGAGCCAAGAAATAATAGTGCTTTGGCTTGATCTTCTGCAGTTGCAACTCTTCCGGCTCCGCTTTCGATCGCCCAATCGATAATTTTATCCGACATAGTCTCGCGGAATGCGGGCAATAAAGGCGTATCTACGGGGGAAGGACACACACTGTTTATTCTGAGGCCATGCTCAGTAGCCCGCTTGGCGACAAGCATGGTATATGCCTGCACACATTCTTTAGAGAAGAAGTAGCCATCCGCTACCAAGTCTGCGTTATCCGCCACCCAGGCAATGCCTTCGTCCCAGCTATCGATAGACAATAAAGCCTTGATTTCATTCACATGCTCTGCCCAACGATTACCCGCGACGGACGCTGTATTTACGATAGCACCGCCCGAATTCAATTTCGGTAAGAGACGCTCTGTCAGGCGCCGAAGTCCGAGCGTGTTCACACGCATCACTACATCTGCTGAAACAGTTGCCGCAACACCTGCATTATTAAAGAGAATATCAATCGGCAACTTATCATCCGCTGATATCTCAGCTATAGCAGCATCAATTGAAAAGGGGTTTCCCATATCGGTTTCGATAAACCGGTCAACGTCAGCATCTGGAGCTTTTATATCCAATACCGTAATGTGCTCAGCGCCGGACTGCTTAAGCATTTCGACCAAAGAAGCGCCTATCCCAGAATAAGCCCCTGTCACAATGACTCGCTTACCCTCGTAATTAATCAAAGGCTTTGCAGACATGTTTTGCTCCTAACTTATTACCTCAACCCCTAAAGGTACCGCTAAAAGTTGACTGGTGCTCATAGCTGTATAGCTCACGAGACACCTACCCTTCTCTCGACCCTTCTCTCCTATCATGTCACACTCTCCATATTGAACCAAAAAAGTTGAGGGAAAAAACATGACCGGGCCTATCAATGTTTACTTCGTTTGCGGCGGCAAGTATCACGACACAGACTTTGTTCGATTGGAAATGTTAAAGCTTTTTGCGGAAAACCAGCGCTTCAGGGTCAAAGTGGGCGAAGACTACTCCAATATCGACGAAATAGTGGCGTCGGACATTCTCGTAACTTATACCATCGATGTTGTTCCAACCGATGAAGAAACAGAAAAACTCGAGGGCTGGCTGAAGTCTGGACACAAATGGTTTGCGTTGCACGCGACCAATTCGATACTCCAATTTGGAGAGAAGGGTGTTGAATGTCCGCGCATAGCGCAAAAGTTCATGTTCATGCTTGGCAGCCAATTCACGGGCCATCCGCCAATCGACTATTACGAAGTCAAACCCGAGCCGGGCAAAGAGTCGCATCCCTTGGTAGCAGGCATCGATCCCATGTTAGTGGAAGATGAACTTTACGTTTCTGAATTTTTCGATGATGTAGACGTACTTTTAAAAACCCGTTGGGGCGGAGACTGTTCTGGTTTCGTAGAAACTCCAGTGGAAGAGAGAGACCATCCCATCATGTACCTGAGGAATTTTGGAGAGGGTCAAGTCCTGTTCTTAACCTTAGGACACGCACGCTCAAAATACGACATGCAACCAATGGTCGATGTTTATCCGAAGATGGAAAGAGGTGCTTGGACGGTCCCGGATTTCTATGAATTACTGCGTCGCGGATTAAAATGGAGCACTAACGAATTGGCGGCTTGAGCAAGCGCCTCAAGCAAATAGTCGTTCAGCGTAGCTAGCATAAGACGTTCAATTTCAAATGCATTTATTGTCGACGATTGGCCAAACATTCTACCGTCTAGCCGTTCGGTTCCTCTTGACCGTCAAAGCGTTACCTTTAAGATCAATGATGATGAGCGTACTAGCTCTTAAATCTCATTGACTTTCAATGACCATGACCAGCGGCCAATGATCAGAAACACCAGTAGCCTCAGGCAGACGAAATCGTCTGGGTGTGCCTTTGCTTGTCACTTGGTCGCTGAGACTGTTGGCTAAGAAGCTAGCAGAGATCGACCAGCTTTTATTGCCCCTCCAAAGCACAGTGTCAAGAAAAGACCAATCATCTTTTGGCGCGTAGTAGCTGGTACCTTCACATTCGACACAAAGGTCATGAGCAACATCCCAATACGGCCGAACCCAACGATCCATGATTTTTAATTGGTTATTTTCTGCACGAGTCGTATTGAAATCTCCTGCAGCGAAGACGGCCTGACCCTTGGGCACTTTCGACAAAAGTTTATGTAACGTCGCGTAAGCGCTCTCACGCATAGATACTGGATGAAAAGGCGCAGGAAAATGGACGGCAAATCCAGTCAGTAACTCACCATCAGACAATTCGAATATCGCTTCGAGAATTGGACGAGTATCGCCAACGCGATCGCCATTACGCTGGGAAAACTGGATTCTATGCAGATTAGCATCGCGAATTGGATACTTGCTCAAGAAAGCTACATCGATCCCACGAATATCATTACCCTCGAGAAGTAAAGGCGCCTTGTACCCAAGACCAGCCAGATGCTCATCGCGCAAACGCTTAAGAATATCTATATTTTCAATCTCTTGAAGAGAAATAATGTCAGGTCCGCGACCTTCGTCAACTTGTTTAATCACTGCCCCTACGACCGCGAGTTTCCGATCAACAACGGTGTCATTCCAATCCCAGAAAAAACATTGATCTCGCCAAATTTTAACAGTGATCTTTTTGCACTTTTCGATATGTTGACTAGAGGTCTTATAAGTCAAAGGAAGATAGGTTTCGTCTCTTTTACCTTCATCGTCGGTATTGTCGAAAAGATTCTCGACATTGAATGTCATTATCGTGATTGATTCAGCATAAGTAAAAGCGGAGAAGGACATCCACAGGAAAAAAGTACATATCAAAACTAAACGGAGCATTATTTTCTTAAATCAATCTAAAGACTTAGACAATAGTTTTTTTAACTTAGACTCTATGCGACTGCTTGCATCGGACGACTATAAACATCCTTTTCAGCTATTCGTCCATCTCTGAAGGTATAACGTTCCACGCCAATTCGTTCAAAGGCTTCTCCACTATCAACATTCGTGCCCTTTACCAGGTATGTCATGAACGTCGCCTCAGGCGCATGATGAAAAACAATCTCTTCAAACCGCAGATCTTTCTCGATCTTAAGGCGTTCCTTAAAAAACGCCTCAATCTGCTCTCGCCGATTCATCAGACGCGGCTCACCAGCTAACATGATTGAATAGACAAAGTCTTCGGTAACAATTTCATATAATGCGTCTAAGTCCTGCCTAAAAAAAGCCCGGCCGAACGCCTGAAAAAGCTCATCTCGCTCGGAATTGGTCGGATTCATAAACTCTACTCCAGCATGAATAAACTAAAGAAAAGTCTACCATTATTAACAATATAAGCATGTATACTCGTCGTCCAATTTGGTCGCCAAAACAAGACTTGCTATGACTCTGCCTTTTCCTAATGATCCGTTCCTTACAGACAATTACGCGCCCATTCGATCAGAAAATGAAGCACCAAACCTGGTTATAGAAGGCGACCTACCTCTCGAGCTTCAGGGCACCTTATACCGTAATGGGCCCAATCCGCTTTTTCCGCCGCGCGGCAGGTATCACTACTTCAGCGGCGACGGCATGGTCCACGCAGCTACATTTGCAGACGGCGAAGTCTCTTACCGCAATAGGTGGGTGCGGACAGAAAAATGGACCGCCGACGCGGAGGCCGGCGAGGCACTTTTTGGCGGCATGGGTAATCCTGGCAACACAGATAGTCGCGCTCAGGGAGTAAGATACAACGTTGCTAATACGCACATCGTAAAACACGCAGGGCGGTTACTTGCGTTGGAGGAAGGCAATCCTCCTTTTGAATTAGACGCCGACCTCACTTCCATAGGCTCCTATACATATGGAGGCAAATTGCCAGGACCTATGACCGCCCACCCAAAATTAGACCCCAATACAGGTGAAATGCATTTCTTCTGTTATAACCTTGGGGGCATGGGCTCACCCACCATGGGCTACTATGTTGCAGACGCTGCGGGGGACCTGATCACCGTAGAGGAATTCGATAGCCCCTATCCTGCAATGATTCATGACTTCGTGATCACAAATAACTACGTGTTGTTCCCGATATTCCCGGCGACTATTAACATAGAGCGAGCTATGCAGGGGGGAGCGGCAATAGCATGGGACAAAGCCCTACCGAGCTACATTGGAATACTGAAACGCGGGGCACCAGCAACCGATATTCGCTGGGTTACTGGGGAACCTAGCTATGTATTTCATCCGATGAATGCCTATGAGGACGGTCAGACTATCGTTCTCGATATGCACACTTATCCGGCAGCACCCGGATTCCCGGGCGCTGACGGGAGCAAACCTAGTCGTGACGACGCCGAAGCCATGCTAGAACGATGGACCATAGCTTCATCCACTGACAGCGATACTTGGTCCGTCAAGCAACTGGATGATCGCCCCACAGAATTTCCAAGGATTGCTGATAGCGTAGTTGGTAATCATTATCGTCATGGTTATGCGGCAACATCCGTATACGGGACTGCCGCTCGAACTACCTATGATTCAATTGTTCACTACGATCACGAGCTGGGCACATCAAAAGTATGGTCATTAGGGAAGGGAGATTGCGTGTCAGAACCAGCCTTCGTCCCACGCAAAGTCGATTCAAAAGAAGGAGATGGATGGTTACTTGCTTTTATCTATCGGTCTGAGACTAATACGAGCGATATAGCCATTCTTGACGCCAGCGACATAGAAGCCGGCCCTGTTGCAATGATCAAACTGGACACGAGGGTTCCAAACGGTTTTCATGGTTCATGGGTTGATGGACGGCATATCGGCTAGTAATAGTTTATCGACCAGAAAGTCCGTCTAACAACGGTATGTCCTCCTGAAATTGACTTAAGCCAAATCTAAATACTTTCTAGCCTGCCTCCAACATAATCGATATTATAAGATAAGATATGTTATAACATAACTTATAATCCTTTCATTCCACTTTGTAACAACCGTAAATAACTATGTCTGCAACTCCCAAATTACCCGTGACGGTTCTTTCCGGCTTTCTCGGTGCCGGCAAAACTACCGTGCTCAGTCATATACTTAACAACCGTGAAGGAAAAAAAGTTGCTGTCATCGTCAACGACATGAGTGAGGTAAATATAGATTCCGCAACCGTTCAAAACGAAGTTGCTCTGAGTCATAGCGAAGAGAAACTGGTTGAAATGAGCAATGGCTGTATCTGCTGCACGCTGCGTGAAGATCTTCTTGAGGAAGTTGCAAATCTTGCCCAGGCAGGACGGTTTGACTACTTAGTCGTAGAATCGACCGGAATCTCGGAACCTTTGCCGGTGGCAGAAACGTTCACTTTTGCGGATGAAAATGGTGTTTCGCTGTCCGATGTAGCAACCCTGGATACAATGGTAACGGTGGTGGATGCTGTCAACTTCCTCAATGACTATGACGAGGCAAAGTATCTCCAAGATACAGGCGAGTCCTTAGGTGAGGATGATGAAAGGAGCGTCACGGATCTACTTATTGAACAAGTCGAGTTCGCCGACGTTATTCTCGTCAGCAAGGTAGATCTAGTCGAAACATCTGAAATACAGCGTCTAAGCGCCATACTGCGAACGTTGAATACAGAAGCAAAAATAATCCCAATCATCAAGGGTAAGGTCGAAATCGACGAAGTCTTGGATACCAGACTATTTAGCTTTGAGAAAGCTGAACAGGCAGCGGGATGGCTCAAAGAGATGCGCGGAGACCATATTCCAGAAACTGAGGAGTACGGCATCGGCAGTTTTGCGTATCAAGCAAGACGCCCATTTCATCCAGAAAAGTTTCACGACTTTTTACATACCACCGAACGCTTCGGCAAGTTAATACGTTCTAAAGGGTATTTCTGGCTTGCCTCAAGGCCCCAATTTGCCGGGCAATGGAGTCAGGCAGGAGGCATCGCCCATTACGGATTCGCGGGCATGTTCTGGATGGCAGTGCCCAGAGAGAACTGGCCGACCGACCCTGATTCGCTGGAAGCTATTAATCAGCTTTGGGTTGAGCCGTTTGGGGATATGAGGCAAGAGCTCGTATTTATTGGTCAGGACCTAGATCAGGCGGGAATGACTCAGGCACTCAATGCTTGTCTGCTGAGCGAAGAAGAAATGCTGGAGGGCAAAGCTATGTGGATGTCGCTACCAGACCCCTTCCCCGCATGGTCTGAGGAATCGTGATTCCTCGGTTGCAAAAAAACGCAGTATCCGACTCTGAGACGGAAGCTGCCGCAACAAAGAAGCAAGCTCGGTCCAATAAGGCTATACATCAGATAAACGAATTCTAGGCTATTCATACGATAGGCAGCTAAATACAGAGAAAGGAGACGTTAAAGGCATCATGCAGCAAATACTAAGCGACCAAATTTCAGATTTCACAAGTATTTACGATGAAGATGTGGAACTCGTAAGTATTTCTCGGCCTGGGTCACCGTCACTTGAACGCTTCGCCAATGACCTATTTGCTGCGAGGTGCGTGTTAGAACTGAGATGGCAACAACCGGCACTGAATGCAGACCTCACCAAGAAGCATATAGACTCCACTGTCGGCAACGCCCATGATTCATCCTATCTGACTGATGAAATTACACTGATAAACGAGGTTCTGCACGAGCTACTGGGTTGCGAGGAAATAGGAGTCAGAGTAACCACCCTTAGTGCGCCAATGTGCCCCCGATTCCATATTGATGCTGTCGTCTGTCGAATGTTAGTAACCATTGGAGGCCCTGGCACAGACTGGATCGCGAACGATGATGTCGACATGTCCATATTGGCGAATAGAGATTCAGAGGAAATACCAATTAAGCTAGGGAGAGAGGTAAAACAGTTTAATTCAAATAGTATGTCTTTGCTGAAGGGCGGTGTCTGGCAAAATGGCTTCGACGGAGTTGTACATCGATCACCTCACCAAAAAGATCAGCGTCTGTTATTATCCTTTGACCCAATATTTACTAGCTGACCTCACCGTCGTTACATGGAGTTTCTTAGTTATGTCGTTATCGAGTCTAAAAGGTGTCCTAAATATATTTGGAGGTGCTGATCTTTCGCCTGAGGAACAAGATCAACTCTACAAAGAAGTTGCGCTGATGACCCTCGCCCGCGCCACTTCCGCTGATAGCAACATCAACCCAGTAGAGGTGGACAAGGTTATTAGCGTTCTAAAAGAGCGGACTGGAGAAGACTTTCCAGCGTCCGAAGTTCGAGTCGTCGCACAATCAGCGATCTTTGAGCGGGCCCCACTCGATCGTTACCTGAAGTCATCTGCAAAGAAACTCTCGTGGCAAGACCGGCTCAGCATTGCAGAAGCGCTCGCGGAGGTCATTAAAGCCGACGACAAAGTCGCATCTCGAGAGCTGAATTTCTTCGATCAAATTGCCGAGGCACTTGAACTAACGCCTTCCCAGCTTATTGGTCTAAAGCCAGGCAACTGACTTACTGCACGATTTATTCCTGTCGATACCAGCGAAATATAGATGCGACGGTATCGACAGATAGTCGCTCGCCAGCTTTAAGTTCGCTGATTAAATCTATAGAGAAGAGAACAAATCTACTTCTTATTCGTCACTTAAGTCGCACCAAGAGCGCGCCGCGATTAGCTCCGTCTTCTGAGAAACTGCGAATCGTCTGTCTGCGCTCCATAGCACTCAAACTCACCAGAACTTCTTCCCTAATCACTCCGTTGCCAACAATAAAGCGGAGATATTGGGCATTACCTTTTCGAGCATCGGTGATGAGATCGCTAAGTTTACGCAACGCTTGGTGGGGCTTCTCACCATTGTGGGCGATGTCTACCGTAATAATCGAGCCATCAGTTTGTTTATCTAACTCATTGTCACACTTCGGGCAGACTCTGACCGTTTCAGAGAGGGTCATCCCACAGCTTAAACACACCCGCGCAGCCATTATCTTGACAAGATACGTTGTAAATTAATTTCGAATCGACTAATCATACTGCCAAGGCCGCACGATCATACTTTGACTGGCCGTCGCCATTAATACTCCTGATTCGCTCCACATTCGAACCTGGCCATAACCAAAGCCATTGCCAACAAAGTCAATGATGTTTTCGCACAGAACCCATTCTGTCGATATCTGGTCGGCAAAACGAATCGTATTATCAAGACTAGTGCAACTCATCATTCTGCCGAGCGCATTGCCCAGAGCAGACGGCATATAGTCAGCGATGATTGCGAGCGTACCAGGATCATTATGTAATTCCGGCATTCGGACCCACAGTAGACTCCTGTTATCACCGCTGGCCTTTCCTGCACCCGAAAAGCCAAACATACCTCGAGCAATACGTATCTCAACATGATCGCTCAATGAGGGAACATCGTGATGTCCGACCATCGCTTCACACGTTTCAGGAGGACGAGCATCAGGCATAGTGTCCCATAGCCCTCTTGCCACATCAGGACGTTCACCGCAGGCACCAAATATAGTGATGATTTCTTCTTCACCCAGATGACCTACAACTCTACCTTGAGTGACGTTACGGCCTACCGCTGGTAATCGAACCTCAAGATCGACGACTGTGGGCTGCTGAGTTAACGCAAGATATTGTCCGGATGCCCAGACGACTGGTTTTTTAGTCGCTTGCTCTAACGCTACTATGCCTGCCGCAAGCCCAACACCACCAAACAGCGACCCTCCACCACCAGCAGTTCTAGTATTCACCGGTAATTGCCACTGCATGGACGCAACGGGGTGAACCATATTCAAAAAGTCAGCACAGGATGTTTTATTCAAAATTTTTTCGGGCCTGAAAAAAAGACCGCGCGGATTATAACCCAAGCCGACCAGCAGGAATCGTAAGAAAACGCGAGCTTATCGTTGCTTGCTCAACAAGCAGCCTGTCTCGCTCGATGATCTCAGGTCAGATTGATATCTCGAGTGTGAACTAATATGGTCTAACAGTAGCGCAAAACATCAAAGCAGCTATGAACGAAGCGATGATGGACTAGAACTGAATTCACCGGAGAAACTCTCGCAATGTCCGATTCAGCCGCAACAAGATCGAGATTTTGGCAGACGCGCTACACCGTCGTTGCCATGAGCTTCGCGGCTGTATTTGTCTGCTACATAGACCGAGTCAATATATCGGTAGCCATTCTACCGATGGCAGAAGAATTCGGATGGGACGCAAGCACACAAGGCGCCATACTTTCATCCTTCTTTTTTGGGTATCTCCTAATGCAACTTGGCGGCGGCTGGCTCGCTGACAGGTTCGGTGGAAAACTAATTCTCGCTCTAGGCGTTCTCATCTGGTCGATTTTCACAATCATCACACCGCCAGCTGCTTTATTTGGGCTTTCAATCCTTATCGTCGCACGAATTGGTATGGGCTTGGGCGAGGCCGTTACCTTTCCCTCAATATATAGCATTTACAGCCGCTGGATACCTGCAGAGCAGCGAGCAAAGGCAGTCGCATTCACGAATAGCGGTATTCCTATCGGGACGGTCTTCGCACTCGTGGTTACGCCTATTATAGTCTTACAATTAGGCTGGGAATGGGCCTTTTATCTCTTCGGCATGGTCGGGATACTTTGGATTTTCGCCTGGCAAAAATGGGTCACAACCTTGCCAGAACAACATCCAACCATCAGCGCAGGCGAGTTAGAGCACATTCGCAACAATGCAGCGACAAGCGGAACCATCAAGGAAACACCACCTTTTGGCATGTTCCTTCGTAACAAAGCCGTCTGGGCTATTATCGTCGCACACTTCTGCAATAACTGGACACTCTATGTCATCCTGTCCTGGTTACCCAAGTATGTTAATGAAGGACTAGGCATCGCCTTCGCCGCTGTTGGTATAGTCTCGATGCTGCCTCACATCACGTCATTTCTGTGCCTCAACATTGCAGGCAATATCGCGGATCGTCTAATCATCTCTGGCATGGATGTGACACATGTTCGCAAATTAATGCAGACTGTCGCCTTTGGAGGTCTTGCCATATGTCTGTTTGCCATTGGCCATGTGGATTCTGCCTGGGCCGCAATTGGTATTCTTTGCCTCGGCAAATTATTTGGGGCCGCTGGCACGGGCGGCTTTGCGGTGAATCACATGGACATCGGCCCAAGGCATGCAGGTACCCTCATGGGCATCACAAACACCGCAGGAACCATACCTGGCATCGTTGGTGTCTACGTAAGCGGCTTAATCCTCGAACTGACAGGCTCGTGGGCACTAGTTTTTGAGGTAACTGCAGGTGTAACGATTTTTGGTCTAATATTCTATCTGCTCTTCGCGAGTGGCGATAAACAATTCGACTGAAAAGAAGGACAAACGGCTATGAGCACAAATATCGAACGTAGCGAACCTGATGACTTCATACCAATGACACGCCCTCCCTTTATAGCCTGGCCAACTCTCTTCTTGTTCATCGCCTGTATGGGTGGCCTTCTCGCCATCTCTACTAGCGTTTTTTTAGGCTACTTGCATCTGGGAATAGCCTGCCTAGTTAACGGGCTAATTGTTTACTTTCTTTTTAGCGTGGTGCACGACGCGTCCCATCGAGCGATTTCAGAAATAAGCTGGCTCAACGAAGTCCTTGGTCACATCGGACTATTCTTCTTCGGGCCATTCGCGCCTTTTGATTTTGCCCGCTGGATACATATGCAACACCATCAATTTACAAACGATCCAAACAAAGATCCTGATTTCTTTGCCCACAAAATCGATATCTTTACACCGTTGCGTTGGTTGAACTTTGACTATTTTTACACGAAGTTCTTTCTTACCCAGGCAGGTGAAATAAAGCGCAAATATACAGATCGAGTAATCGTACAGGTTTTGCTTATCGCCGGTTTACTAATACTTGCAACAACTACGGGTTATCTTTTCGAAGCGCTGTTCTTGTGGCTAATACCGACTAGAATAAGCTCATTCCTATTTGTCGCAATGTTCGTCTATCTTCCTCATGTACCATTCAGTCACACAGCGGCAGAAGACGAATATAAGGCATCGAGCATACGAGGCGGCTGGGAGTGGCTTTTAACTCCTCTAATGGCCTATCAAAATTATCACCTAGCTCATCATCTCTATCCTCGCTCTCCTTTCTACCGAATGCTCAAACTCTGGAATAGCCGTTTGGAGCAGCATTTGGCCCGAAAACCATTTTTTGTCAAAACATTCGGAACGAGCTCTTTGTAGGGCACTGAACACTAAAAATAAGGATGATTTTCGATCATTTAAGAGCTTTATCGATAATCATACTTTACAAACTGAGTAATTTAATCTAGCTTCACCCCTTGATTTACGCGTCCAGCATGCGTAACGTCGCATTCAGCAGAGTTAATAGCCTGTTTTCGACAGCTTTATTTGTCTTGAAATAGACAAATTTGGTTGAGATTGTGGTTTTCTTCCTCGCGCTAAAACTTGCAGCCTAGCTGCACTAATACAATTTTAAAGAGGCAGATGACAATGTCAGACACCGTATCAGGCACTGTAAAGTGGTTTAACGAATCCAAAGGCTACGGATTCATTTCTCAGGACTCAGGTCCCGATGTTTTTGCTCACTTTAGTGCTATTCAATCTTCAGGTTTCCGAACCCTACAGGAAGGTCAGCGGGTGGAATTCACCGTTACCGAGGGCGAGAAAGGCCCACAAGCTTCTAACATAGTACCTGTTTAACAAAGCAAACTATTCCTACGGATCCAAGGTTGCCAAACACTTGATGGCAACCTGTTCCGTGCAGTCAGGTTAACGTCAAGCCAACCCCATGAGATCCAGCATATTGCCGTGGTAGAACTTATCCATGGTTGTGTCATCGCAATTAGTCATATTCCGCTCAAACTTAGCTATAGGATTACCAGTGCCCTCCGGATGGGGATAATCAGACGCGAAGACAAGCATATCTGGTCCAATGTTTTCTATGATCCAGCCTACTGGTTCGTCAGCAAAAGGTGATACTCTGATGTGACGCTTAGCTGTCTCTGATGGAGCTTCCGGAAATTCGCGTCGCCGCTTAAATAAATGAGCCGAGAAATCAAGTTGATGTAACCACGACGGTAGCCACGTCGCAGCATGCTCCATGCTGATGATCCGAAGCCCAGGATGACGCGCAAAGACGCCATCAAAGATCATTGCGGATAGAAATAGTTGGGCACTGCTGCCGATGTTTAGAAGACCCAGTTCACCGGCAGGCGCATCACCGCCTAACGCTAACTCGGATTTGCCATTGTTTTTGAAACTAGGCGGTACAGCATTGTACTCACCATTAACAGCGACATGAATGACGACCGGCGTTCTGCGCTCTGAGAATGATAGCCATATCTGATCAAAGTCAGGATGAGTAAACGACGGGCTTTCCGGATTGGGTTCGTTGGTAGGCACCATGAACGTGTAACAACCATCAGCGAAACCTTGCATCATTATCGTCTTCGCAACCTTCGGTCCAAGACTCAGCGGCAGGAAGCCGACCGCCTTCAACCTACCATCATGCGCACAGAATTCACCCATTGCTTTGTTGAGCGTGATTGATGTGGCAGCAAGAGCTTCGTCAGTTGCTGCATGAACAGTTTGATGAAAAGAAAATGTTGGTAGTACCCACTGCATTTCAAAGCCAAGCAAATCCAAGGTATGCGACCGCTCTTGCGGGTCAAAGGCACCAAGACGATTCCAGCCGCTCTTGGTATTGTCCATTAGAGAGGCCTCGAACTTCGCCATAGTGGTTGGATCATTTTGACGTTTAGAGAACAACTCACGGCCTCTATCAAGCCCGGCCTTAATAACAGGCAGACCCTTTTGATCATGCATCGAGGGCACTAGGTCAAGATGTTCTGGACGGGCAGCGTTGTGCAGAAAATCATCAAGCTCAATTAAATGTGAGTCGACATCGATAATGCGGCGGTGTTCTGCGTAGGTCATGACAAATTCTTCTGAACAAGGATTGATATAAGTTATGCTCGCTATTTCACGCTGTCAATAATAACGCCTGGAAAGAGGCAAGCTGGCAATTTGCATCAGTTCTTCATCTAGCCTTGGCAATCAAACTCTCCGCTAAGCTTGCACAAAGTAGATATCAATTACTTAAGTTTTGCCTAGTTTCGTCTTGCCGTAATAAATATACCCAAGCGCACATACATGAATTATCAATAGCAAAGAGAGACCAAGAAAAGAACTGTCGATGTCAGTTACCGCGATGTGCCCAAGAAATAACAGAATCAGCAGCGCCTGATAAGCAAAACCATAGAGACCGATCGATAAAGATGACACAAGGCTTGTCGGCTCTTTTTCCTGCAGCGGAAATGCGACTATCAATGCATAAATCGAGTACAACCAAAACCCAAGATAATCAAAAGCAGTATAAAGAGAGAAAGGCAAAGAAACATTCAGCAAAAGCAGGAGACTGTTTGCCATTTCACTACCCGAGCTATCCGCAGCAATCACCTCAACCAATAATGGAATCGTCCAGACAGCGATAAATTTAGGAATGACAAAAGCCATAACCGAAAGTGCAACAAAAAATGCACCCAACCAAGCCCTAAGTAAATAAGTTTGGGCAAGCATTCTCGTGTTGCAGAGGAACACCGCAGAAAGACTGAACATCGCGATTATCTGATTGGTCCATCCTAAGATAAACAACTCTCGATTTTCGTTGAGCCAGGTAACCCTCTCGCCATGGTTCGCCAGATAGCCACCCGGCACATCAAGCGGCAATAATAAGGAGAGAACACTCGTGACAATAAATACAATCACAGACCAGAAACCAAGACGTGCAACCTGCACATCTAGAGCTTTTGCGTCGTGCATGATTCCTCCTATAGCCAATCAGTCTTTGAATACACATGCCAGTCGGAATGTTAAAACATGCCACTTGGCATGTATATGCTTGTGGGGCTAACATGGCTCATCATTAGTAAAAAGGTAAATCAATGACCGGCCAAACCTTCAAAGTACTCCCCGAGACTTGCCTTCAACCCGTTCCCTCGAGGCTGATACCCAAATCATCCTTCACTTCAGATCGTTCAAATGAACTAACTTCTTCATTTTTTGATGCCGAAGATGGCTCAGTTAATGCCGGCATATGGGAGTGCCCGCCCTGCAAGATGCACATTCCAAGTTACCCCGTGAACGAAATGATGACCATCATTACTGGCACGCTGATCATCACCAATTCAGAAGGTAACCAGGAATCGTTTGGCCCGGGAGAGGTTCTTTTTGTCTCAAAAGGATCCGAAATGACTTGGCAGATAACAGAGCACTTGCGTAAATGCTATATGACTGCGAACTAAACAGGACACTGCGGTATCAGCAACAAATATAAATTTCTACGACTCGATCCGAGACGGTAGAGATAATGGTTAATCACGATTTACCGAGAAGGAGGTGAACCATAACGCTCATCGATCATAGCAAGGATCGAATTCCGCACTAGTTCCCTGTCGCCGGACCAGCGACGCCCAATCCCAGTGAAAAGAGATTCGCCTTCAAGCAAAGACGCAAGCCAAAGAGCTTCTGCATGCGGGGAGACTGCGCCTGCTTGGACTAAAGCCTGCTCCAGCAGTTTCAGGTATTCAGCATAAACATCTTCGAGCAAATCCGATACTAGTGGTTCAACCTGCTGCATCGCCCACAGCTGGGGCCAAAGTCTATCGCTTAAGAGTGGATCTCCAGACGTATCGTCCAGCATAAATTCAGCAATATCTCGAACCGACGGCGACTGACTATCTGAACCATTAGCATCAAAATTCTGGCTGAAACGGGATCCGATCTCCGCGGCAATGTAATCGACCAAAGCTCGCAGCAAATCCTCCCAAGTACGAAAGTGATATCGCATCGCGCCATGTTTGATACCAGATGCACGCGCAAGAGCCCGCATACCGAGACTTCCATAGCCTTCATCTTCAATAATACCGATAGCTACCCGCAATATTTGTTCTCGGCGTTCACTCATGCAAAGTTCTTGTGTTCCGGTTGACCTGTTGTCGACCCGTTATTGACAGGACGACCGTCGTACGTAAACATGCCAACTGGCATGTGCGCAAACAACAATAGTCATTATAGGACTTGAGGAGACGTTTTTGGCAACGAAAATAACCAGAAGAGACCTGTTGAATGGCCTGGCGATTGGCACCGGGGGTATTGCCCTGCAAGCTTATAGTAACGAAAACGACATACGGGTAACTAACGCGAGGCCCACCACAAAACAGCTTAATAAAGCCTCATACCCCCCATCACTAAACGGCATGCGCGGGAGCCACGACGGTTCTTTTGAAGTGGCGCATGCTCTGGCCTGGGAAGGTCAGAAGCCTGAAGACCACCAACTTCTGGATGAACATTACGATCTCGTTATAGTCGGCGCCGGCATGAGCGGGCTTGCCGCAGCTTATTACTATCGAAAAAAAATGGGACCTGACGCGAGGATTCTGATACTCGACAACCACGACGACTTTGGTGGCCACGCAAAGCGTAACGAATTTTACCACGCGGGGAGAATGGTCCTAAGTCTTGGCGGTGCCCAGAACCTCGACAACCCCGGCAATTACAGTGACCAAGCCGGTAGCTTATTGCGAGATCTTGGTATAGACGAAGCATTTATTGATGAAATGGGCAGGAATACGCCCAGCAACTACCTCCTCGGCGGCAAATTAGCCGCTGATGTTGGCCTGAGCCTACCTAGCGAAAATGGCCACGAGACGCATTCAGGAAACTGGATGAAAGTAATGCATGGCCGAGGAGAGTACGCAGATGCGGTTCGAAAACTGTCGATCCCAGTCGACGAACAAGACAAGCTTATCGCTTTTTTCGGCGGTGAGAGAGATGTTCTGGGTGAGCTGTCCCTCGCCGATGCGTGGGATTACGTCAATAACGTAAGTTATAACCGTTTCTTAGTAGACAAAGTTGGTCTTGATCCGACAACAGTGCCACTGGTCGATGTGCACCTTCTAAATCTAAATGGCCCTTCGGGCTGGCATCATTCCGTACTTGAGGCTATCTCGGCGGGGGCCCCAGGACTAAGGTCTCTAGGTTGGGTAGCGAACTTTGCCGAATCCATCGCCGCAATGTACGTCAGTGACCTGGCAAAAGGAAGTTATGACGTCAGAATGTTTCCGGATGGCAACGCGTCTGTAGCACGTCTAGTAGTACAGAAGCTTATTCCTGAAGTGGCGCCAGACATGCAGGGACCTGAAGATGTTGCTGTGGCTCGATTTAATTATGGCGCTTTAGACCAACAGCAACAAACACGCATAAGGCTGTCAAGCACGGTCGTCGGGGTCAGAGAGGTTGGCCAGAAAGTTCAAGTCGACTATGTAAAGGCAGACCAACCCGTACGCGTGACCTCAGACCATTGCATTCTTGCCTGCTACAACGCGATGATTCCACTTCTCTGTCCTGAAATGAGCCAGCCTCAAAAAGACGGATTGAGCTATGGCGTCAAAGTTCCTTTCGTATACGCCAATGTCCTGTTGAAAAACGGAAGAGCTTTCTCGAAGTTGGGGGTTAATTTTACTCAGTGCCCTTTTGATCCATTCCAGTGGATAAGCACCGGCCCGCCCATTCCCAATGGTGGCTATGAGCCACCTCGATCAGCAGATGATCCCATGATCGTGTTCATGATGGCCTCACCAACGCCATCAACCGTTGAAGAAGGAACTTCCAGAGATTTGTTCCGTGCCGGTCGTTATAAAATCTATGACACGACTTTTGAGCAATACGAAGATCAAATACGCGACCAGTTGCAATCGATATTGGGCCAGCATGGTTTCAATCACGAAACCGATATCAAAGCCATCACCGTCAATCGTATTCCGCATGGTTACGCGTACTGGTATCAGCAACTACATGATCCTGAGTGGCCGAAAGGTCAGGCCCCCCATGAAATAGGCAGAAAACAGTTCGGGCTCATTTCCGTAGCCAATTCAGATTCTGAAGCTACACCTCTGATGGATGCGGCCTTTGATGCTGCCTGGCGCGCGGTTGAAGAACAGACCGCCTGACATTGGTCTCCGTAATCAATGACTGAGCCGACATGGATTTCATTAGTGCCCGCAACGGTCGCAGTATTGGTAGCCGTTTGGTCACGCAGACCTATAGAATCGCTCCTCGCAGGAGTGCTCGTAGGGCTACTATTGCTGGAACCAAGCAATGTGATTGCCAATTTTTCATCCGTCTTGCTTGATGTGATGATGGATGAAACCATCGCCTGGATAATCATCGTCTGCGGGCTGATGGGCAGCCTCATCGCACTACTTATGCGAGTCGGCGCAGCGGAAGCATTCAGCCGATCGCTGGCTGCTAGAGCTTCAAACAGCCGCACCGCACTGCTTTACACTTGGCTCTTGGGCCTCCTCATTTTTATTGACGACTACCTTAACGCTTTGGCCGTCGGAGCGGCTATGCGAAAAGTTACCGACAAATTTAGCATCTCTCGGGAGAAGCTGGCCTATGTTGTCGACTCGACCGCAGCACCCATCTGCGTCATTGTACCAGTGTCAACTTGGGCGGTCTTTTTTGCTGGCGTACTCGAAACCTCGGGAGCCGCCCCCAAAGGTGAAGGCATGTCCTTCTACCTCAGCGCCATACCCTATATGTTCTATCCTTGGATTGCTGTCCTACTGGTACCGTTGGTGGCTATCGGGAGAATACCGGATCTCGGCCTCATGAAGACGATCGGTAGGAGTCAGCCCTCAGCTAATCCTCCTAATGAGAAATTCGATCATGAAGACTCGTCATGTTCGCCAAATATCAAGATGTATCACTTCCTCCTACCTATTGTCGCACTGCTCGGCTTCAGTGCTTGGTACGATCTCGACGTTCAACTGGGAGTCATCATGGCTGTCGGAATGACCACTGCACTTTACGGCTTTCAGAAACTACTAACATGGACAGAGTTGTTCGACACGATCCTAGACGGCATCAAAATAATGTTGCCTGCCCTAACGATTTGCGTAGTTGCCTTTATGTTTAAGGAGGTAAATGATCAGCTCGGGCTTGCAACTTACGTGATAGAAAAAGTTACACCCTGGCTAACACCTACCCTCCTACCCCTTTTAGTCTTCGCGACCATGTCTATAATTTCATTCGCTACGGGCTCAAGCTGGGGTGTTTTTGCGATCGCGATACCAATTGTCTTACCCTTGGCGGAGAGTATTGGTGTTAGCACTTCCCTCGCAATCGGCGCACTTATCTCAGCTAGCGCATTCGGTAGTCACGCATGCTTTTACTCTGATGCGACAGTATTAGCATCTCAAGGCAGTGGCTGTGGTGTCATGGAGCACGCCCTAACTCAGATTCCATACGCGATTATCGCTGCCTTGATAGCGGGGGCCGCTCTGACGGCTGCAACAGCTATTTTGTAGTGTAAGGATTAAACCTGAAGATCATAAAGCAAGGGCATTCAGGTACTGATTAATTTAATTTAGCTCTGCGATCGTCCATCTAATCTTTTTTAAATTATTTCTTCGACCAACGTCCCGATCTAGTGATCCGATAACCTAAGCTTTCATAGGTGGCATTAAGCAAGCCTTGTCCTCGAGGGTTTAATGCAGTGCCTGGTCCCATTTTGTTCATACAATAGCCAAAAGACATGCCTGCATCAGGGTCAGCCAATCCGATCGAGCCCCCGAAGCCTGGGCAACCGAAAGCATCCTCAGACATCAATATCGTATCTTGATTCCCCGGCTTCCCTTTACGATTATCCATCGTCTTAGTAAAACCTTCAGAGAAACGCATGGGGACCAAAAGGCATCTATCGAGACCACTAGCTGAGCTAACCGAGGACATACGAATCAGCTGGTCCTCGTCAACAAACCGTTTTCCCCTTAACTCACCCCCACAGGCAAATGGAGCGTAAACACCTGCCAGCCCCCTAGCCGTAGCCAAACCACCTGCGGCTGGGATTTCCGACTTCAGGGCCATTGTAGTTTGGAACTCTGACATGTGCCCCCCGTCGTTATTGAACATTTTCGACTGGATACCCTCAGGATTTTCTTCAACACTGACGAAAAAATCTGATAAAGGTTCTTGCTGTTCCGGGAAGACCATTGTCGCCGCATCAGAAACGCGATCGTCAGGCAGTCCAATAAAAAAATCTAGGTCAAGCGGCACCGAAAACTCTTTTTGAAAAAATTCACCTATGGATAAACCTGTTACTCGACGAACTATTTCTCCGCATAGAAAGCCCTTGGTCAGACCGTGGTAACCCTGAGCAGTGCCTGGCCTCCACCAAAGCTCTGCATCTTCTAAGATCTTAGTAATCACAGGCCAATCGTAATAAGCATTCTGAGGAACCGGCTCCTTTATGGCAGGCAGCCCAGCCGTATGATCGAGAAACATTTTCACGGTAGTCGCAGATTTATCGCCGACACCATACTCTGGCCAGTATTCAGATACCGACGCATCCAGATCTAAAATCCCTCGAAAAGCTAGGTTGTGCAAACAAATCGAGGTCGCCCCTTTCGTGCTGGACCACACAACCGGCATCGTTTTTTCGGTCCAACGCGAGCGAGACTCCAGATCCGCGAACCCTCCGTAAAGGTCGACGACGGTATCACCCTCCAAGGTAACTGCGACACCCGCGCCAATTTCTCCACGAGTCAAAAAATTTCCTAGAAAATGGGCAAAAACCCTCTCGAAGCGGGATTCATATCCGCCATTGACCACTATCGATCCCAATGGGGTGGAAAGCTCCTGACTCACTTCAATCATATTTTTAAACTCTACTTTTACCTGAACCTATCTTAGCCATTTAAGGAACCATACGTACCCTCTTGAGCGAAATTAGTCCCGCTCGAGAGTTTGATTTTCAATATTGAATCTAATTTAACTTACGACTAACAAAAAAAACCAAGCAGCGCTAAGATCACAGTACCTTTGCTGCAACTTACTTGCTTTAAAAGGCAAAGTCTAAACGCCGTTGGGGAAATAGAATGTGGACCTTGAAAAAATTAGTCTTTCGATGCGCACACTTAGCCATGGGCTTCGCGTTAAAGCGCATAAAAGTGCCAACTCCTGATTTAATCTCTGGCCCTGGGAGCGTGCACCAGCTTTCAGACGCAATTCAGAAGACGACAGCAACGAATTTACTTCTCGTAACGGACAAAGGAATCTCGAATATCGGACTTGCAGACAATTTGCTGCAAGATCTGAACAATACAAATCTAGGTTGTACCGTTTTTGACGAGGTTCAACCAAACCCTTCTATCGATAATGTCGAAGCTGGCCTCCAGGTGTATCTTGCCGAAAAGTGTGATGGCATTGTCGCATTTGGAGGTGGTTCAGCTATGGACTGTGCAAAGCTAATCGGCGCCAGGGCGACAAATCCTGATAAGTCCGTGCTTGATATGAGTGGGAGCTTCAAAGTAACTAATACCCTACCCCCATTATTCGCGGTACCAACAACGGCCGGCACTGGTTCCGAATGCACTCTAGCTGCCGTTATAACCAATCCTGAAAAGCGTGAGAAGTTTGCGATTGCCAGCGATAAAATAGTACCGGCATATGCAGTTCTAGACCCTGAGCTGATGGTTAGCCTACCACCAAACATCACTGCCCATACAGGGATGGATGCCCTGACCCACGCCATCGAGGCTTATATCGGAAAAGCCGGAAGCCCTTTTACCAACGAAAATGCAGAACGAGCGATTCGAATAATTTTTGAGAACCTCGAATCCGTTTTCAAAGATGGGACAGATCTAAGCAAACGCAACGATTTAGCCTACGCGTCGTATTGCGCAGGCCTGGCCTTTACCAGAGCCCTGGTGGGTTACGTACATGCCATAGCGCACAACCTTGGAGGTCTTTATGGTGTTCCGCACGGACTAGCGAACGCAATCGTGCTTCCTTACATTCTCGACTTTTCAAGAGACCATTGCGAGGAAAAATTAGCTCGCCTTGCGGTTGTTGGTGGACTCGGGCGTCAGACCGAATCCAGCAGAGACCTCTCCCTAAAGTTTATTGAGAAAGTCAGATCGATGAATGAGAATATGGGCATCCCGTCCCAGGTAACAGAGATGCAACCATCTGACATACCGCTTATCGCGCGGCGTGCCCTTGCTGAGGGTAATCCTGGTTATCCCGTACCGAGATTAATGAATCAGGCACAGTGTGAAGCTCTTCTCCATCAGATGGTCTAAGCGTTAAGCGGCAACGCCAAGGCTACCGTACAGCGAACTTAATCCCGCAATCGGCCGGCAAATAATTTTACCCGTCTTCTCCAGAGTTAATCCTCATTCCAGTTATCCCGACCGGAGCGCTGCGACCACCCTTCCTAGCTTTACTAACAACTTCACGCAGAGTAAATGGCGCGTTTAATTCCTCGTCGACGGATGTAGGACAAAGCTCGCCTACTCGATGATAGTCACCCCTATCTGCCGCTAAACGAAAATCCAGAATGGCCCCTGCAGCTTCTCCAAGCAAGCCTCGAGCTCCAAAACCATGTCCCTCATTCGTCTGAGTACCTGTCGTAGCCTGATAACCCATCCGATGAAGCAATTTATTACTCGCCCTCGCCAAGACTTCCGAGCGAACAGAGAGCATCCAATTTTCCTGCTGGCGCATCCAGGGCTTTTGCATCCCGTTTAACATCACGATACGAGGGGTATCTGTATGATTAATACCGGTACCATGCAAAAGTCGGCCATCTGTAATAACCATGGTGCCGGCCTTAGCATTCAAGTTAATTGCGGGTGGCAATTTACCCACTGGTTTACGCTCACGCGCGGCGTCTGACATGATCCGATGACTGCCGGGAATTAGCAATGTACCGCCGTTCTTCTCATCTATGCTACTAATTGCGGTAAGCACATTGACGCTCATCGGACTCGTCGACTCAGGATAAAAACCTTGATCTTGATGCAAAGCCTGCGGAACCCCCCCTTTAAGAGAAATTGCAGCGATCAACGATGTACAAATCCAGCCAGACCCCAAAGCTTCTGTTACTAACTGTTCGACCAGTGGACCTCCCTGCACGATGTCCGGATGCTGCTCGATTAGCAATTCAAAACAACGCCCCTTGTTGACGCAGCAATTTATATTCTGGCCACTAGGGGTCTTCTGAGCAATTCCTGCCAACCGCTCACCTTCAGCCTGCGAAAGTACGCGTTCACGGATTATCTCAACTTGGTCTACTGACAGAGCGTCCTCTATTTTGCAATATCCCCAAGTCACCATGTCATAACGTAGTTGCTTAATGTCCTTGGTTTCCTGTGGGAGTGGAATATCGCGCCAGTCAGGATGTTTTGCACCAATCGTCGTATCGTAATAGGAACCAGACTTGTATTCCCAATTCCCCCAATCGTGGCCACGCTGGGGAGGCACAAAATAGATCTCTGGATTAGCTTCGAGCATCGACCTCATTGGCTCCTGACAGTTCACTTCGTGACGATACATTTGTGCTTCGGGTACTGAGGCGAGCGCTATGTGCTCAGTGCCGAACTCTATTGGAATTTTGTTCATAGGACTCTCTCCCTAATAGCGAGCTTTTAACGAAGTATCATCTCAGCCATTGTCCCTTACAACCACAGTTAAAAACTATCATCCAACTACAATGAACGGCACAAAAATAACTATGGGTCGTCTGCGGCATGTCACAATTTCATAGGAAAAGTAAGCATCAAGTCTTCAGGCCGAAGCCACCCTGAGGATAATAGCAAAACGCCAGCTACCGCATAAAAATATTAGTAGCTAAGATAATTCGTGCTTCGACTTGCCGAAAATAGTTGCATACTGTTTTTGGGTCCGCCCTATGCATAACCATCAGTACCTTTATTGAACGAAATAACCATGTAGATTTATCCAATTCAGGCGGCTCAGAGAGTTAGCCCCATGTAGATGGAACTGCCACGCGAAATTTCGTGCATGCCGTATCTTTTGTAGAAATGAAAAGCACGATCATTGGCAGGACTGAGCTCAAGGTGCAACGCAGGCACGCCATGTTTTTTAAGCGCGGCCATGAATACGTCCATCATTCTACTGCCATTGCCTCCCTGAGCAATAGGTAATAGATCTATATGTAGATGAGCCGGATAATCATTAACAAAATCCGGTAAATCCAATCCCTTATGTATATCAGCAATTAAGGCGTTGCTAGAATGAGAGAGAGAGACCTTGTCGACATCTTCATACTTTTCTCGCAAGGGAGGCCACCAATCTCGCTCTGCCCAAGCGGCAAACGCCCTTGAATCGCTGGTGCCGACAATATAGCCGGAGGGCACGCCCGAGACCGTTAAAGTAAAGCAAAGTGATGGATTATAGTGACAATAAGGTGCCACGAAGCAATGGCCTAACAATTCGTCTTCGACACTCCCAGATGCATCTTTGCCAGAGGCTCCGGTGAGCAAACAGATTTGATAATAATCATATAGATCAGCTGGATGGTAAGGCCTGATTTTAATAGTCATAAATTGTTTTTCATAACCGTTGTAACTAAGAAATTTAATTTTCGCGACAGATCACTCAGATAGAGTTTACAGCCTCTCACCAACGCCCTTCCCTGACTGATATGCGATAAAGTACCAACCCAAATCACAGAGCAAAGGAGAATGCGCTTTGACCTGAGCATATCGCTCATTTCCGCACTAAGAAAGCTAACCGTCTTCAAGTGCGATATTTCGGATCAATGCCTTTCACCTTAGGCTCTGAAAGAGCTAGTCCACGCTTCGCTCAAATACCAAAAAGTATTGTTGCGGCAGAATTTGCGCGTTAACTTTGAGTCCCATGCCAATCCGCGCCATCTCCTCTACAGCCTTCACTTCACTCATTTTATGAAGGTTCTCGGGAACACTAGGGTCTTCATCGCGATACTCAATTATTACGAGCTTGCCGCCTGGTTTAAGTGCCGACACCATAGCCTGACCCATCTCATACGGATGCGAAAATTCGTGATAGGCATCGACGATAAAAATTACATCAATGCTTGCGGCAGGAAGGCGAGGATCCGTTATTGAGCCCTTAACAGTTACGACATTATTAACATTTGTAGCCTCAATTCTTTGGTCTATGATATCGACCATTTTCTGTTGAGTATCCACGGCAAATATATATTTGACGTACTCCGCCACCTGGAAAGTGAAATAACCTGTCCCCGCACCTATGTCAGCAACTACACTCGTCTTATCCAAAGGCAAATTGGCAATTAACAGATCTGTTCGTTCCTCAAGCTCTCTCGCAGGTCGCCTCTCCAACCAGCCTGCACGAAGATGTCCAATAACCCTGGCACCACCATTCGGTAATTCCGCCTTCAAAAGATTAGGGTCCTCTACGTCGACACTTTCGCCCCCTTGTCTGATAACCCTTGCGCCACCATTCGGCAATTCTGCCTTCAGCACATTAGAGTCATCTACTTTGGTGATTTCACCGACCCGGCTGACGAAAGACTTATCCAGTTTCATCTGGATTCGATTTCGGCTTGCACGCATTCGGATATATCCTTTTACCAGCACGCCGACTAGGATCATCGATACTAGAACCAACAACCATTGTTTTAAGTCAAAGCCCATAGAATGTTCCTTGTTCCAATCGTGTCGACACTTTTCTTTCTATCCGCATGCCACATCCAAGACCTAATGATAAGGATAACTGCGCTGTTCAAAAACTGAATCAGCGCATAGTCACTACGAATATTCCTCACGAATAATCCTCGCCCCTTACAGGTTTTCCCTATCTTATCCTTCCCGACCCACTTACTTCCAGACGACTCAACTTCGTCGGTTCGCGAAACAAAACACAAAGCCAAAATCATAAAAACTGCAACTCTTCACATACCGCCATTGGACGACATTCAATGACTGAGTGCATCGAATAATCCACTGGCCGCTAGTCGAGACCAGGGAATAGTGCAAAGCAAACTCATCATTTACACGAGCCTTCAATCGGCTGTAAATTACCCAGCTCTTTTACTAGGAAAGCAAAAGCGAAAAGAAACACTCTAATGGAGAACCTTAACCTAATGACTCGACAGGAACTGACCGACTCGCTGCAATATGTCTCAGGCGCAGCCTTTCATGAACTGGCGTTATTGATAAAGAGCAAGCCCGAGGTTTCTGGTATTGAGCCTCCGCTCGACCTTTTTTTAATCTCCTTTTCTGCGGACATCATCAGCGACATTAGCTACGCACTTGAATCGGTGACTTGGGATATGGCGGAGGTCTATGCCGGAAAACTCGAAGCTGGCCAAAACACCTCAGAAGATGACCAACAGTATCAATATTGGCAGACACTTCAAGAAAAGTGGGGCTATCTAGAAATGGCAGTAGACTAGACTGATTTATTATTTCAAGCGCTCATAAGGTGCTCTGGGCGACGAAGCTCAGGTGCCAACCCATCGCCCATCATGTTAATAAAGTTGTCCGCGTAAAAAGCATCCTGTATCGCCGGAGACAGGCCAGCAAGATTCTCGCCAAAGCGCTTAAGCGGATTGCGACCGCCTTCGACGTGCGGGTAGTCAGTCGAAAACATACATATATCTTCGTGGGAGTTACCGATTATCCATGCGGAATCTTCGTGTGGATATGGCGTCACACGCAACTGACGAGACGCGATTTCTGAAGGTTTGGCAGAAAGCTTTTGCAGACGTTCCTCGTTCTTGATAAAGGCATGCGCAGCTGAATCGATATTCCGCAACCAGCCTGGCAACCAGGAGGCGCCTAATTCAATAGCACCCCATTTCAATTGCGGAAACTGATCGAAAACCCCATCAATAATCAGAGTGGCTAGGGTCTGCTGAACGGATGTTGAAATAGGTAAATAGGTCACCGAAGTGAAGTTGGCATCACCGCCATGAAAATCCGGCACAGGTGGTCGGCCATTTTCCTTGTAAGTCAAATTGAGCTTTTCCTCGCCGCCAACGTGGAACAATATGGGCAGCCCCGCTTCTTCGGCCATAGCCCAGACAGGAAAAAGGCCCACATGGCTAGGCCCATGATTCTGCGGACACCAGCTCGGCACCATAAGCGCTTTCGCTCCCATGTTGATGGCCGCTCTCGCCGTCTGTTCAGCTCGATCAAAATCCTCCAATGGCACATATGCAGTTGCGAGCAGCCGTTTATCAATCGAGCAAAACTCTGTCATCATCCTATTGTGAGCATCAGCCGCGCCAAAGCAAAGGTCAAGATCATTACCCTGATCAAAACCAAAATTACCGAGACAGAAAGTCGTAAAAACCAACTGACTGGCGACACCGATGTGATCAATAGCAGCAGGTCGATCGGCCTGAAGAAAAGCGCCATGGGCATCATAATTTTTCCGCAACATGATATTTTCTCCGGCACTAGCCCGAAAGGTCTTATCCTGCTGTCGCTTTTGCGCGTCTTCGATTGCCAGTCGATTACCCACTCGTACACCCAGATTAGGATGGTCAAGGAATCGCCTAAGTAGATTTTTTTCAAAGTAGGGATTCAGACAATCTGACATTTCCATCAAATGACTGTCAGCATCATGCACGAGACGTCCGTCGATATAGGGCATCGTTACTCTCAAGTGATACATCTAGTTAGCACTATACTGCAGAGTTAGCCCTCTCAGCCAGAGCTGCCGCATCAGACCCTCGGCAATCATTTAAGTAGAACGATAGCGAGCTATCTTTTGAACTAAATCAACTCTTTCTGGATACATCTACCCAAGAAATTTATCGCCGCTGAAAGATACAGAGACAACAAGAGGAATAATATTTTCTATTCAGAGGCCTGCTGTAAGCTCCTGCATCTGTTCTCCAAGGGATATCAAAGAGCTGCGATAAATAAACCTGTCCCAGCCGAGGCAGAAGTGTCGAACCCCGAGATCTATGTACCGCTTTGCCTGATGAGGCTCGGCGATTTCTATGCGCGGGTGAATTCCGTATTCCAAGGACTTTGCGATTACACTTTCTTCATAGTTTCGGATTTGAGGCATACCCATCAAGCCTGGCTCACCCTTGGAAAAACCGAAGTCAGCCGGACCCCACTGCGTCATATCAATGTTACGTAGCCGCGCCCGTTCCAGAATAGCGTCTATATCATCGAAAGCCACTGACTTTTCAATCATGATGCAGGTAACAACCGATCTCAAGTCTTCCAAGTAGGACACAGTATCATAACTCGCCAGTGCTGGGCGGCGAAGTTTGACTCCCATCCGAGCGTTCTCTCCCGGCGTATCGGGCCTGATACAAGCATGACACTCGTCGACATCATCAGGAGTACGGATATCCGTGAAGAGCACGGCTTTGAATCCAGCACCCAAAGCAGCTTGCGCTATGAAAGCCTGATTATCTTGATCCGGCTTGATCATCAACGGAAGATTGCCGCACTGAGCTGCCCTCGCCAAATGATAAAGCGTCGGCATATCAAAAGCCGAATACTCAGCAGTAAACTCACCATAATCAAAAAGCCCAGTGTCGCCTATAATTTCAGGAACATCAGGATCAACGAACATGAAATGTGTGCCGACAGTTGCAGCGCCTGACTCAAGTTTCTGTCGTAAAGTATTAGGCATAATCATTCAGGTATTCTCGACAGGCATACTAGAGACAAATGCTTCTCGCATAAGCCGCTTGTTAATTTTTCCGGAAGCTATTCTTGGCAAAGGTTCCGACGAAAAACTGATATAACGTGGAATCTTGAATCGAGCCATGACATCGCCTAAAAATTCCCGCAGCGCAACCACATCGTTGAAGCCTTCACAATAAATTGTTGCCCCCACCTCTTCACCTAACCTATCGTCAGGAACAGCATAAACTGAAGCCTCAAGAACATGTGGGTGCTCCAGCAAACCTGCCTCAACTTCCGCGCAGCCAATATTCTCGCCACCTCGAATCACCAGGTCCTTAATGCGATCAACAATGTATAGATAACCCTCCTCGTCAAGATAAGCCACGTCACCAGTACGTAACCATTCTCCATCGAAGGTTTCAGCGTTAGCGTCGGGCCTGTCCCAATACCCCTGGATAACCGAGACACCTCGCACCTGCAGCTCTCCTCTTTCACCAGACTTGAGCTCAGTACCATTCTCGTCAAGAACTCTGAGATCCAACAAAGCTGAAACTCGGCCTGAACTCGAGGGATGCTGAACATAATCGAGCCCACCAATACCAGTACCAATAGCGTTGGTCTCAGTCATCCCCCAACCGGTGCTTGGTAATGCGTTGATGAACTTAGCGGCAATATTTTTCACCTGCTCAGGAGCCCGCGGCGCGCCACCACCTCCTACTACTAGAAGAGAACTAAGATCATGGTCGCTTGCTGCTGCTGCGCTAACCAAATCCCCAGTCATTGCTGCAGGTGCAACGAAAGAAGAAACCTGCTCCTCTTCAATCAGACGCATTGCTTCCGCGACATCCCAACGGTACATAGAAACGATCTTCCGTTGATTACGGTAAGACATCAGCATCACCGCGTGCGAGCCGGTCGCATGGAAGAGTGGCACTGCCAACAATGTCGCCGATTGATAGGGCAAATCGGGCGGGGCTTCACCGCTCATATATAAGCTAATCTTTGCCTCGAGTTCCCAGGACA
>MDSZ01263790.1_pt1 | contig 55271 bp, 69 predicted proteins | sample 811201 | NCBI WGS metagenome assembly MDSZ01 (sample SAMN05326647, study PRJNA326480) | marine metagenome | isolation source: seawater | place: Indian Ocean: North | collected 2010
CAATGCGCTTGATGCAGTTTATGTTCAAGACGCGGTTGACAATTCACAATATAATGGATTTGGTGATAAACTTCACCTACCACATAACGCAGAGGTATTTTTAGGAACACCACGTTATGCTAACATTGGATTAGTTGTCAATTTCTAAGTAATTTAAAGGGGGGGATTTATTTCCCCCCTTTTTTACTAATTATTAAAATGTACGACCATTATAAATCAGTTGGTGAACCAGCCAACAAAATTGGATTCAAAAAGAAAAGACCAAAATCCGTAGCAGTTGTCGATGAGGATAATTGCACTGGCTGTCAGGTTTGCATACCTTTCTGTCCTGTGGATTGCATAGAGCCAGTCCCAAAAGAAAAATATGATATTCCAATTCCGCCAGTTCAGGTTAGATTCGATGAGTGTATTGGTTGTCAGTTATGTGCTAAGGCGTGTACGGCTTTAACGTGGGATGCCATACGAATGATTAAGACAGATGAGTTTGAGGAAACCTACGATTTTAAAATAAATTAAAAAAAAGCTTGACAAATATAGTATTTCTTTTGTATATTAAGGTATGAAAAACAAAGGAAATATAATATAATGAGTTTTGAATTTATCAACGGAGTAACTCCTAAATTAACAAAAGAAAAACCAGTTATAAAAAAAACATATGAATCTAAATATGATTCTAACAATATAGAAAGAAATATGGATATCGCATTAGAAAGATTAAGAGAGAATATTATTCTTAAGTATAAAAAATGGGGTGGATTTAATGTTGATAAATTTGACATAAGTTTTAAGTATGGTAGGAAATTTATAAAGGTTTTGGAGGGTACGAGAGTTTGGGGATTCGTCGCTATTGATAGTGATAGTCATAAAAATATTCCCTATAATAGGGGTGATACATTCAAAGCTGCTAGTTGGAATGCACCAGCTAAGCATGCCAGAGGTAATGTTTTTTATAAAGATACCAGTTGGTATGAGTGGACAGGCCCAAATTATTTAAAATAATTTAAAAAAAAAGCTTGACAAATATATGTTTTATTTCTTATATTCTATTGTTAATAAAGAGGTTTTATGAACGAAAAGGTTTTAAATTCAAATCAAACACTATATCAATCTACGGTTGGTGAGGCTGTAAATGAATGGTTGACAACTGAAGAGCCAGTTGTTTCAGTATCCAATCATTACACAATTTCATATGATAAGGATTATAGTGGTGAACTTAGAGTTCACAGAATAGAAGATGAGTCTGGTACCACATTGTGGGAAAATTGGAATTCCACTTGTTGGACAGAAGCAGAGGATAAATTGATTTCAGAAATAATTATGTGGGGAGAATTAGTATGAGTTGGAGACAATGGTTATATCATATAGCAGAATTTTTAACATTGTTGTGGATATTTTTTGTATTTGGATTACTAATGGTATTAGGTAATGTCTGAACTTATTGATAAAATTATAGAGTTGTTTGATGGTGTTTTGATTGATGAGTATGGTTGGGAACATCATAAGATAGATGGAAAGGATTATGATATTCAATTTGACCCATCTCGTATTGAGTGGGCGTGTGATTGTCCAGCATTTAAGTTTCGTAGGAGACATAAAATTAAATATTGTAAACATATATTAGAGGTGCAAAACAGAAAGTTTAAACAAAGAGTGGCAGATGCAGAGGGCCGTGCAGGTGCCAGAGTGGTCTAATGGGGTGGTTTGCAAAACCATTGTTCGCTGGTTCGAATCCAGTCCTGCACTCAAAATTTGAGGTGTTATGAGAAAAGTAATCAATTGTCTAACTGAACACAATCCTTTAATTAACAAACCTCTAAAAAAGGTATCTGTAGAAGAGGGTATGAAGATAGCAACAGAATTATTTGAAATACTTAATCAACGTAAGGATGGTATTGGTTTAGCTGCTAATCAGGTCGGTATAGATGCACAAGTTGCTGTTGTTAATGTAAGAGAACCATTAGTTCTTATAAATCCTGAGTACATTTCACAAGAGGTTGAGATACCTTATTATGAGGGTTGTTTATCTTTTAAAGGTAAAGGTGTAAATACTAAAAGATTTAGAGATGTTGTAATTAAAACCGAACAATCGGAATCACATTGGTATTTCAGCGGTGTTGAACATATTATTGAGGGTAAGGGTAGTTGGGAAGAGCAAGCAGAATCTAAAAAACAAGATACTCAATTGAGATTATTAGAGTCAATTTGTGTTCAGCATGAGATTGACCATTTGAATGGTGTAACAATAAATGATAGAAAATTTATAACTACGATAGTTAATAACAACAAAGTAGGTAGAAATGACCCGTGTCATTGTGGTAGTGGGAAAAAACATAAAAAATGTTGTATGTAATTAGGAGAAAGATATGAGTACGAAATCATTTGAAGATTATGGTGGGTATTACATAAATGGCGTTCCTTATATGGATTGTAAAATTACAGGTGAGCCAGTTCGTAACGTCGGTATCGATTGTATATCAGTAATAAGTGATAGAGCTTTAATGGGTAGAATGTATAAGATGTTTCCTGAAACTTTTAAAGAGGTATCTAAACCATCTTATAAACCCACAGGTAGGCCAGCTGGTTGGCATTGGATGTCTGAGTTTGTAGATAAAGATGGTAACGTTTTTCATAAGGGTGTTGAACAACCAAAGTTGAAAGGCACTTTAAAACCGACCAAAGTAACAAAGGCTAAGGTAAAAACTAAACGTAGGACACAAGAACAAATATTAGTTGCAAAATACAACGAAAAACAAAAATTAAAGAAAGCATTCAAAAAACAGAAAGATTTTATCAATCATAAAGTGAGTAAAAATAAATGAAGTTTATAAAAGATACACCTAAGGGCACATCCGAAACAGATTATGATGTAATAACAAAGATGGAGGAGGAGTGGCCTGAGATGACAAAAGAGTTTAAAAAAATACAAAAGGAACAATATGAGTTGTTCTTACATAAACAACACGATTATGGGCCGGGTAATATTAGTGTTGGAACTTTTTTAGTAACACCAGAAGAGATAAAATTATCTTTAACAGGTTTATGGTTTCGAATGAATGATAAATTACAACGTGTTAAAACATTATTGCTTGGTGATAAAAAATCTGTTGTTAAAGATGAACCATTAGAAGATGCTTATCTTGATGTATCTAATTATGGAATTATGGCCACCATTGTCGGTAGAGGTAAATGGGGTAAGTAAATTGTTATCATTCAATAACTCATCTATTGTTTCCAAATTTAGTAAAATAGATTTATCAGATATAAATTTAATAACTCAATTTACAAAAAAAACTAAAATAGCAATACCATTTGTTTTATCCCAACACAATACCGATTTAAAGATGGCAAAAAAAATGAGTGATTGTTTGGGTGTTGGTGTGTTGAATAGTAATATGTCAATTGAAAAACAATCACATCAAATGAAACTTTTATATCATAGTTGGCATGACAACAAAAGTCTTTACATTTATGAGTTACAAAAAAATGACAACATAAAAGACGAAATAAAAAAAGATTTGGACGATACGATAAATTTTCTAAATAAATTACCTAAGTGCGCTAGCATAAAGTTATCCGATGACTTTATTGAGAGGAGTGCTGAGTTATATAGAAACGGTTGTAACGTCATATTTATTGATAGTCCACACGGATATAATAAATTAGTAGGAGATGCAGTTGAAAAAATCAAAAAAGAGTTATCGAGAGTTGAAGTTATTGCGGGCTCAGTTAATACAGAAGAAGCGGTACGATACTTATGTGAGTCAGGAGCTGACGCGATTACAATCGGGTGTGGGAGTGGATATAAACATCAAAAAGCTAATAGAACAGGTTATGATGTTCCCGAAATTTCTACTATCATTAATTGTGCTAATGTTGCTGATACCTTTAACGTGCCTGTTATCGGTTATGTTGATACTAACAATATTGGTGATGTATGTAAAGGACTTGGTGCTGGTGCCGATTCGTTTATTATGGACTCTTATATTAAAAACAATACAAAAAATTCGTCGATAAAAATAGATTTACAGGCAGCAATAAATGATATATCGGAATCATTAAAATCATCCCTTATGTTTGTTGGTGCTAAAAATATTGAAGAATTTCATAGTAAGATTGATTTTATAAAAAAATATTAATATACTAATTTTTTTATTTTCTTATAGTTATCCAATATGAGGAAAAAAAATTATGTCACAGATAGAAAATTTAATTGAATTATTGACTCAAGCGGAAGAAATGAAAGATTGGGATTTGGTTATGCGTGTCATTGATGAATTAAGAAAAAGTATAATCCAAGACGAAGAGATGAATTTGGGTGAATATGATGATGATTGGGGCTGAACGGTATCGACAGGTGTTTTTTGATAACATAGTGCAACAGAGATTGAGTAGGTCTCGCGAAAAAAGACTCATAACTCAAATGGCGATAAATCGCTTGAAGGGTTGGAAATTGATTGGCATCTAGCCAATTCGGAAATGGGATTTGATAATTTTGTTTCTGACTTTCAACCATCCTACGCATACGCTGCATAGGATACTGAGTTGTCTAACACTCGGTCATAAAATAAGTTAGACAGGATCGTCAATGTAGGGAGACAATAAACCCTACCAGTTGTCAATCTGTAAACTGACCGTGGTGGGTTGTAGGTGACTACCGTATTTGGAACCTTACTAAGTTGTGAATGACTATTTATCACGGGCAAACTGGACGTGGGTTCGAATCCCACCAGCTCCACAAAAAAAGGCTTGACTTTACCAAATAAAAGTCGTATATTTATAGTTAACAAATGGAGAATTTATTTTGAGAAAACAGACATTTTTAGCATTGTTGATATCAGTATTATTAGTGAATGGATTTTTTTCCACTAATATTATAAAAAGCAATCATAAATTTTATGCAAATCAAATAGATGATTTAATATCAAAAAACGATGATTTGAATTCCCAATTAAATGAATTTTACAAATATGGAATTGAGGTAGATGTTACAATGTATCAACCTGTTGTTACACAAACAGATAATACACCGAACGTAACAGCGGACGGCACTCGTATTCGTATAAGTAAGGCTTCCGATTACAAATTTGTAGCACTATCACGAAATTTATTATCAAGATGGGGTGGCCCTTTTAATTACGGTGATTTTATTCTTATAAAAGGAACGAATAAAAAAGATGGTGTGTACCAGGTTAGGGACACTATGAACCCAAAGTATGTAAATTATGTTGATATTTTGGAGTCAACTGATGTCAAACCATACAAATTCACTGGCGCTCACATTTATAAGACGAGTTGGGTAATGAATGATTAAAAGTAAAAAGAGGTTATATGTCGTTTGATAATTTTTTTGATGAACCAAAATTCGATTATGAATCGGAGAAAAAAAAGTTTATAGAAAATCTAAATTTCCTAAAGTCTATGTCGGTACAGGAAATTACATTATATAAAAAATGGGAAGAGTTCAATAAAGACTCTTATTCGATGTTACAAAAGGCATCAAAATTTGATGGATTAGAAAAATCTATTTGGGTGCCTAAAGATATCTATGACAAAAAACAAACAATTAGTGAGATAGAATCTTTAAATCCAATCGTAGAAACTGTTGAGCAGGGTAATCCTAAAGATAGTGAGAATTGGACATTACTCAGAAGATTAATCCACACTATGGAGTTCACAGCAAATCCAGGTAGAAACATCAAGTTCTATGTTAAGGATAAAAATACAAATAAGGTTTTAGGTTTAATCTGTTTAGGTTCCGATGTTACCTCATTAGGAGCCAGAGATTCATTCATTGGATGGACAAAAGATAATAAATTCAAAGATGGTAAGTTGAATCATACATCAATCGGCACAACCATTTGTTGTGTTCAACCATTAGGTTTTAATTTCTTGGGTGGTAAGTTGGTAGCAGCTATGGTCACCTCTTCGGTAGTTAGAGATATGTGGAAAAAGTTGTATAATCAAACCTTAGTTGGATTATCCACCACATCATTGTATGGCATACATTCGATGTATAATGGAATCCCACATTGGAAAACCTTAGGAGAATCAAAGGGTAGAATCAGTTTGAAGCCAGATGATTCATCATACGATGTTTGGCATGATTGGGTTAAGGAAAATAAATCAGAAAGATATCTCAGAGAGACAACACAAAAGAGTGGTGTGGCAGGGCCAGTTACAGGCGTTAAACAAAAGATAATCAAAATGATTTATGATGAGTTGGGATTAAAGTTAAAAGACTTTGAGCATGGATTTCAAAGGGGTATTTATTATGCTGATATGTATGAGAATGGTAAACTATTCTTAAGAAATGAAATAGATGAAAAAGATTTGGTTATGAAAAAGAAATATGTTGAGGATATGGATTACATCAACAATTGGTGGAAGCCAAAGGCTATCAGAAGATACTCAAAGTTATTGGATGAAAATAAGATTAAGCCGGAGAAGTTGTTTTACGCTGATGTATTGAATACGACTTGGGATGAGACAAAATCTAAATACTTAGGAGAAGTAGGTAGATAAATGACCGACATGAGATATAAAAAGAAAAAAGATGTTTGGGGTCAAAATAAAAAACATCAGCAAGGTTCGACAAAAATTAGAGGGCATGCTAGAAAGGAAATGAATAAAAATAATTTACCTTTGGATTTTTGTTGGTTATGTTATAAACCTAAGGCAATCACACAAATAGAAATTATGCATCTTATCGCAGCATCATCATTCGACGATGAAGCTTTAGTTGGTGAAATAAACCACCCTATAAATTTATTTGCTGGATGTAAAACATGCCATTCATATTACGATTCTCCCAAAGTTAAAGATAAGAAGTGGTTAGAACACAAAAGAAATGTTCTTATTAGGGCGTTAGAATTATCAAATAAACAAACTCACATTGATTTTATTGATAAGTCATCTGATTTTTCCGCACCAATTAACTTTGAAAAAGAAATAATTCGGTTATCTAAAGCAATATCAGAACGTGATAAATTTTGGGACACAATATCGGATGGTAATTTAAGTGAAATCCCATTTAAAAATGACAAATGTAGTGATAAAAAGTTAATTACATATAGAGAAACTTCAAAGATAGATGCGCTGGTTCCACCTGTTGGATGTTCTCAATATCATAAAATTAGAATGCATGCGAGAGCAGAGGCTTACAAACATAAGTTACCAAATAAATGTATGATTGATGGTTGTAAAAATAATGATACGAATGTTCAGATTTCCCATATGATTGATATACCACAATGGGGTGATGATACACCATTAGGTATTATAAACCATTTACAAAACCTTAGAAGTTTATGTGGAGAACATAATAATATGTTTGATAATGAAAAAAATGTAGATGCCGGTGAATACGACGAATTTCTAAAAAAATTGAGAGTAGGACATCAGAGGGTTTTATTAAAAAATAAAATCAAACCTAAAATTGTAGGTGGTGTAAAATATGTTTATAACATAGATAATCCGCATAAATTTAAAGTTGTAGAAATTGATTTAGGTAAAGACAAAGGGTTTTGGGGTTAATGAATATATTTGATTTTACAAATGACAATGATTACGATAGACCGTATAAATATAAAATTTTGGTGTATCCTAATATTACATATATGAGAGATTTAGAAAAAGACTCCTATGTTGTTGTTTTGCGGAATGTGATAAAAGAACTTAATAAAGTACGTGATGATATTCATTGGACAATAATGTCACCTAAAGATATTAAAAGTCTGTCGTTTGACAACACAACACAAATACCAATTAATCTACCATCTTACCCAAACGCTATGAGATGTCATTTTAATTATAATGAAATTAAATCAAATATAAGATGGAAGCATACTGATTATGATGTCGTTTACTCACATCTACCAGAGCATACTTTACAATTAAAAAATCTTTTTGTTAATGATACAAATATTGACCCAAAGTTTATTGGATATTGTCATTGGTATGAGGTGGATGAAAATACAAATTATAGTGAAAGGATGTTATTACATAATTTCAATGGTATGTTGAGAATGGAAGAGTGTGGTGTCAATAGCGTTTGGTTAAAAGAGTTGGTATTGAAAGAAGCTAAAAAAGTTTTTAATCATCAATATGTAAATCAATTGGACAGCATTATAAAACCACATTATTTGGGTATTGATAAAATAAATGAGGTTGACATTCCTACGAAGAAGAAGACAATCATATTTAATCATAGGGATAACTACTATACAGGTTGGAGTTGGTTCATAGAAAGAATGGATGAGTTGTGGAATAGACGAAAAGATTTTAAAGTCTACACAACATTAGCCGACTTAGATAAACCATATGCTCAAAGAATGAAAATAAGTGATAGAAATGAATACTTAGATTTTATTCGTTCAATGCACATAGGTGTTGGTACGTTTCAAAAATATTCAGCTTGGTCAATATCAACAACAGATTCTTTGAGCATGGGTGTCCCATATATTTTACCTAATAAGTTATGTTATCCAGAGATGGTTGGGAGTGATTATCCATTATTATATGATAATAAAGATGATTTTTTAAATAAAATTAACGGTGCTTTAGATGATGATGGTAGTGTTGAGAACGCTAAAAAATATTTAGATACAAAGATAAAAGAGTTTCCGTGGAACAAAAGAGTTTTAAAATGGTTTGATAATTGGAACTTTTTAAATCCTAATGAATTTTCTATGATAGGAGACAAAAGCGAATCCTATGGAAAGATATTAGAATTTATCAGTAAAAAGAAATCGGTTACAAAAAAAGAAATATTAGATTATATGGGTTGGGGTGTTAGAATAGCATTCAATCCGTATAGAAATAAATTAAGAACAGAATCAAATATAAGATTTACAAAAAATAGATACGAGGTTATATGATGAAAGAGCTAAAAGCAGAACAAATCCAAGAAAATTGGATTAAATTACGTGACTTAATTTCTGAAACTTTCGATGGTGAACGTTTAGAGAAGTTAAATAAAATGTACGATTACTTTGAGGATAGGATGTGTATGGCGCCCGCTAGTGGTAAAGAACATTATCACAACGCACATATCGGTGGTTATGTTGAGCATGTGTTGCATGTCATAGATTGTTCTCTAAAGATAAAGGAGTTATGGACAAATGATGGAGCTAGAATTGATTTTAGCGATGAAGAATTAATATTCGCAGCTATGCATCACGACTTAGGTAAAGTTGGGGATATGAATAATGATTATTATGTCCCACAGGATTCTGAATGGCATAGAAAAAATCGTGGTGAGATATTCACACATAATGGTGATTTATCTTATATGTCAGTTACCGATAGAGCTATATTTTTACTAAATCAGTTTGGTGTCACTATGACAGAAAATGAATATCTTGGTTTAAGACTAACAGATGGTTTGTATGAGGAAGCTAATAAATCTTACTACATATCTTACAATCCTGATTGGGCATTGAAATCTAACATAGCTTACATTTTACACCAAGCTGATATGATGGCTACTCACATAGAGTACGACCAATGGAAATATAGTGAGGTTGTGCAGGATGAGGAAACCAAACAACGTGTAAACAATATTGTAAAAGCAGTTGTAAAAAAAGAAGAGGTCGTTGTTGAAAAGAAAGAGGAAAAACCCACCAATGCACAAGATTTATTTAGTGAATTATTTGGAGATTAATTATGGTAATTGAAATAATGTCAGGAATATTGTTGACCCTAACTTTGGTTATGGGATATGTCATTTGGAATCTAATGACAAAAACCGAAATGTTAGAGGATTGGGTTGAGGAGTTCCAACAAAAAATAGATAGAATACAATTTGATTTAAAGACCATTGATGATTCGGGTCATTTTGAAGCCGATGATGAGATTGGTACAATATTTGAACAAATAAAAGAAATAGTAAATACGTTAGATGAACTAAAAGGAGAAGATGTAGATGCCACGAACTAAAAAGAAAAAGAGTAAACAATATTTTACGGAGAGAACCGAAAGGGCTATTATCAGATACAACAATTCTGATAATGAGATTTTACGAAATAAAATATATCAGGAACATATTGAGTATCCCTTTCAAAAACTAGCTGAGAATATTATTCATACGTTTAAATTTTATTATTTTGATGTTCCATCAGAGGATGTTAAGCATGAGGTTGTTTCTTTTTTAGTTATGAATATGCACAAATTTAAAGCTGGTAAGGGTAAAGCATTTTCCTACTTTAGTATTGTTGCTAAAAATTATCTGATTTTACATAACAATAACAACTATAAAAAAATGAAACAACACGAAAAGTTAGACGTTTTAGATTTTAAGAGAAGTTTAAGTTCTGAGAGCTCGCAGGTAGAAAACGCTGAAGCCAATTCAGAATTTACAGAACTTATGTTAAATTATTGGGATAATAATTTAAATAATGTTTTTAAAAGAAAAAAAGATATCAGAGTGGCTGATTCTGTTTTAGAGTTATTTCGTAGAAGACAAAATATAGAAAACTTCAACAAAAAGGCTTTGTATATATTGATTAGAGAAATGACAGGTTCTAATACACAACATATTACGAGGGTTATCAATGTGATGAAAAAATATATAAGTGAGATGCAAAAGGAGTTCTTTACAACAGGTGATTTAAATACTGTAAATACAGGCTCTATATTTTAATGTATCAAAATATATTTTTTGACAACATAACTAAAAAAATACATCTTTGGGATGACACAAGCGGTTACAGAGTTATACAATATAAAAAGTATGCTTATGTAAAAGACTCCTATGGGCAGAGTGTATCTCTATATGGTGATAAGGTTAAAAAGATATTTAGGTGGGATGATGACCAAAGGGGACTATTCGAAAGTGATGTCAATGCAGAGATTAGAACATTAGTTGACACCTATACTGATTCCGACGAACCATCCACAGGTCATAAAAGATTATATTTTGATATTGAGGTTGAGGTTACTGATGGATTTCCTTCGGTTGAAAAAGCTGAGAATAAAATAACATCAATAGCTTTTTATGATGCTTTGATGGATGAATATTATTGTTATGTATTGGATGAGAGAAATCGCGTTAAGGATAGTAAGGTTAATAATGAAACAATTGTATCTTTCGACTCAGAATATGATTTACTAAATAAGTTCTTTATAAAATATATGGAGATTCAACCCACAATATTAAGCGGTTGGAATATTGAAAATTTTGATATACCTTATTTGTACAACAGAGCTTGCGTAGTTGTCGGTCAGGATGTAGCTAATGCTTTATCACCTATTAAGATTGTTAGATGGAGTAATTTCAAAAAGAGCTTTAGAATAGCTGGTGTATCATCTTTAGACTATCTACATCTTTACAAAACATTTACATTTAGTCAACGTTCGTCTTATAGATTGGATGATATCGCTAACTATGAATTGGGTGAAAAAAAGATAAGTTATGATGGTACTTTAAATGATTTGTATGAAAATGAAATAGATAAATTCATAGAGTATAATTTGCAGGACGTTAAGTTGATATCAAAGTTAGATAAAAAGTTAGACCATATTGATATAGCTAGGGGTATATGTCATATGGGTCATTGTCCTTATGAGGATGTGTTTATGTCATCTCGATATTTAGAGGGTGCCATATTGGTTTACCTTAAAAAATTAGGTATTGTGGCTCCAAACAAAAATATCGGTAATAGAAAACTTTTGGGTAATGATGATAAGTTCGCCGGTGCTTTTGTTCAAGAACCACAAAAGGGTAAACATAATTGGGTTTATGATTTGGATATAACCTCTATGTACCCATCTACCATTAGGTCTTTAAATATATCGCCCGAAACTAAGATTGGTAAAATTACAGGTTGGGATTCAAAAGAGTTTATAAAAAAAACACAGAAGACCTATACGATAACAAACAACGGAAAAGAGCTTGGTAGGTTTACGGAAACAGAGTTAGCTGACTTTCTGAATAAATCAAAATGTTCGGTGGCTGATAATGGTGTTATGTATAGAACCGATAAAAAAGGTTTAATTCCCTCTTTGTTAACAAAGTGGTTTGATGAAAGGGTTGAATACAGAAAGTTAGCTAAAAAGTTTGCTGAGGATGGTAATGATGAAAAATATGGTTACTTTAATCGTAGACAACATCTACAGAAAATTCTATTAAATTCTATGTATGGTGTTTTGGGTTTGCCTGTATTTAGATTTTATGATGTCGATAACGCCGAAGCTACGACACTTACAGGCCAATCGTTGATTAAGTTTACAAAAACCATAGCCAATAACTTTTACAATAAAGAGTTAAGTGACAATAAAGATTATTGTATCTATATCGATACTGATTCTGTATTTTATTCGGCTATACCATTGGTAAAAAAAAGATTCCCTAATTCAGATTTAAGCGATGTTATGATGACACAAAGAATCTTAGAGATAGCCTCTGAGGTTCAAACCTATCTAAATAACTCCTACAATTATTTTGCTAAAAAGTTTTGTAACATTGATGAACACTTTTTTCAGATAAAGCAGGAAGTTATTGCAAAGTCAGGTTTGTTTATTACTAAAAAAAGATATGGTATGAAGATTATCAATGATAATGGCGTCAAAGTAAATAAGATGTTGGTAAAAGGTATTGATACCGTTAGGTCAAACTTTCCAGCGGCGATGAGAAAATTTTTAGAAATTATGTTGGATGATATTTTGATGGATGTGCCGAAAGATAAAATTGATGATAAGGTTGTGGCTTTTAAAAGTAGAATGAAAAAAGCTAATTATGATTCTATCTCAATGCCAACGGGTGTAAAAAATATAAAGAAGTTTATCAATGATGATGAGAGTAGTTCTATTTTGACATCTTATCATAAAGGAACACCTGTGCATGTGAAGTCAGCTTTGTTCTATAATGACCTTATGAAATATTTCAAACAGCAAAAAAAGTATCAATTTATATCAGCTGGTGATAAAATAAAGTGGGTATATTTAAAACAAAATCCGATAGGTATAGATGTTGTGGCATATAAGGGACACGAAGACCCTCCACAGATACTTGAGTTCATACAAAAATATATAGACTATGATAAAATATTCAATACCGCTTTGAAGAAAAAACTCGATATGTTTTATGAAGCATTAGGTTGGGGTGAGGTTGTTGATAAACAAAACTCAATGGAGAGGTTTTTTTAAAAAAAGTTTTTATTTTGAATAATTTGTATAATAGTTATTAAAAAGGTTATAATAAATAAATCAATAGGAGAAAGTTATAATGCAAAAATCTAAGTTAAATAGATTCATTGAAAAATACCATTTAGGTGGTAATGTTAATTCTGTTGTTCTTACAACTAATGATAACAATTTAGAAACCAGATTTATGTCTGGCGATAAATCATTACTTGGTGAACTTAAAATGAAGAATTGGAAGTTTGATAATTCTGAGTTAGGTGTTTATGATACCGAACAATTAACAAAACTTCTAAGCGTTTTAGGAGAAGATATCACAATTGACTTATCATCATCAAATGGAAAATCTGTAGCACTAAAAGTAAAAGATGACAACGCATCAGTTAACTATATGTTATCTGATTTATCGGTTATTAATAAACCACCACAACTAAAAAACATTCCTGAGTTCGAACTCAGATTAAAGGTTGATAGTACGTTTATTAAAAAATTCATCGCAGGTAAAAAAGCTTTATCTGAAACTGATAGCTTTACTGTATTGTCAGATGGTGAGTCTGTAAAGATTGTCATTGGTTATTCTTCAATCAATACTAATAGAGTTACAATTCCAGCTGAGTCCGAAAATTATGTTGATATTGAGAACGTATCTTTTAACGCTAATTTATTCTCTGATGTATTAACCGCAAATGGTGAATGTGAATCAGCTACTTTAGAAATCAGTTCGCAAGGATTGGGTAGAATCAATTTTAAAGTTGACGACTATGATGTCACTTATTGGTTAGTAGCAACAACCACCGTAGATTAAAAAAAAGGCTTGACTTATATTGGCTTTTTTTATTATATTCAGTTATGAATAAAGAGTATGTTGATACATCTCGTGTATCGCTTGATAGAATTCCTAAAAAGGTATCCGCTAAAATAGTATCTAAATATCACTATAGTGGTAAGTTATCTTCTTGTAGATATGCTTTAGGTTTATATTATAAAACTGATAATCAACACAAATTCTTTGACGATACCGAAGAACACCTCATAGGCACTCTAACCTATGGTTTTCCAAAAGGTAGAAGGGTTGTCGGTTCTATATTCAATGAAGATATAATTGGAAACAGAAACATACTTGAGTTAACGAGGTTATGTGTAAAAAATGGTTTTGGTTCTAACATAGAATCTTACGCTATATCACAATCTTTTAAATGGTTGAAGAAATATGCGCCAGATGTTAAGGTGTTGATATCATACGCCGATCCAGAACAGAATCACTCAGGCTTTATTTATCAAGCTACTAATTGGTTGTATCAAGGGCAGGGTGCTTTTCAAGCTGCTCCCACTTATGCTCTGAGGCTTGAGGAAGATGGTGAATGGATGCATTCTCGCAACGTTTATAGTAGATATGGTAGTAGTAATGTCGAGCATTTAAAGAAACAAATAGGACATACATTCTGGTTAAAAAAAGAAGCTGAAAAACATCGATACATTTATTTTCTTGGTAATAAAAGAGAGAATAAGGTGTTTATGAAAAGTCTAAAACATAAGTTATTTCCTTATCCAAAGGAAGCAAACTCAACAGCAGAAATACAAAAAATTGAGGTAATTAATGAATCATTCAACTAATACTCTATGGGTAGAAAAATATCGGCCTTCCAATCTAGACACCTACATTGGTAATGAGCATCTAAAAAGTAAGGTGTCTATTTATCTTGAGAGTGGGGACTTGCCACATCTTCTACTATATGGTAAGGCTGGTACAGGTAAAACCACTCTCGCAAAATTGTTAGTAAATAATATAGAATGTGATTATCTTTATATCAACGCATCGGATGAGAATAACGTTGAAACCGTAAGAACCAAAGTTAAGAACTTCGCATCTACCATCGGTTTCAAAGATATGAAAGTGATTATCTTAGATGAGTGTGATTATATTACACCAAACGCACAAGCCGCTCTTCGTAACCTTATGGAAACATTCTCAAAACATTGTAGGTTTATTTTGACTTGTAATTATGTTGAAAGAATTATTGACCCAATACAAAGTAGATGTCAATCTTTCCAGATAATCCCTCCATCCAAAAGTGATGTGGCAAAACATCTTCACAATATTTTGGTTGAAGAAAATATTAATAGTAACATTGACGATTTAAAGGTATTGATAGAAAGTGGATATCCTGATATCCGTAGGGTTATTAATTCAGCACAAAGAAATATCGTTAACAATGAACTAAAGTTAGATACTAAAAGTATTATACAAAATGATTACAAACTTAAGTTATTAGAAATATTAAAAACAAAACCAAAGAAAGACGCATTCAAAGAAATAAGACAATTATTAGCTGATAATAAGATAACTGATTTTGCAGATTTATTTAGATTATTATATGATGAGGTTGATAGTTGGGGTGCTGGTCACGTGGCAGAGTGTATATTGATAATAGCCAGATACGAACTTTCAGATGGTCAAGTGGTTGATAAAGAAATCAATGCGATGGCTATGTTAATAGAATTATTAGGAGTAATAAAATGAGTATGCATCCAAAAGGGCCTTTACCTAAAAAACAACAACAAGTCCAAGTTGATTTAAGAGACGCTGAAACGATTAAATGTGAAGATTGTAACAATTATTTGTGGATTCAATCTTTTGTTTTAAAAAGATTATCAGCTTTAGTATCACCAAGCGGCCAAGAAGCATTAGTTCCTATTCAGGTTTATAGTTGTGGTAACTGTGGTAAAGTTGCTGATGGTATGTTGGACGGTAGCGGTGTTGATGATAAACCAAAAAGCGCTTTTGACCCAAGTCTATGATTAAGAAAAAAAGTTTATTCGACCACATAAATCAGATAACCTCTGTTCAGAATCCAAATTATTGGAATGAAATTTCTGATGAGGATAAAAAAACGTGGTCAAATTATATGACACATAGATTTTTATCTATGAAGTCGGATTGGATTGAGTTGGTAAATGAATTACAAAAATATAATTTAACTCCAAATGTCTTATATAAATTATACACAAACGTTTTACCTAAGAAGAAACAATGGTTGAGATATATAAAAGGAAAAAAAGATATGCAGTACGAAAAATGGGTTTTAGAAATAGTAGCTAAACATTATCAGGTTAGCATATCTGAAGCTATTGGATATTTAGATGTTTATATGATGTCTGAGGGTGGTAAGATTGAGTTAGTTGAAATTCTAAATAAGTATGGTACTGACCCAAAGTTAATTAAAAAGCTTAAATTATAAGGAGTAGTAATGGCACAAATGTTTAATCACCTGTATTATGTTGATGAAAAGGATATTGAAAAAGTAGTTAAAAAGGTATTGGATAGATATACCGATAGGCAAATTAATTTGGCTAGTGATTCATCAAAAGAGGTATTAGCGTCGGAAATTGCTTTGGTGTTAATCGATGAAATGACGAATGAAAAAAATTAGTTATAGTCAATTTTCTATGTGGACACAATGTCCATACAAATGGAAACTAAATTATATCGATGAGTTAGGTGAATTTACCGATAACATCCATACATTATTTGGTACATCTATGCATGAAGTTTTACAAACTTACTTAACAACTATGTATACGGATACGGTGAAAGCAGCTGACGCCTTAAACCTGAACGAAATGTTGTTAACACAAATGAAAGACAACTTTGTCAATACTTTGAAAAAAAATGGCGGAGAAGAATTTTGTAGTCAAAGTGATATGGGTGAGTTTTATCAGCATGGATTACTAATATTAGAGTGGTTTAAAAAGAAACGTGGTATGTATTTTAGTAAAAAGGGTTATGAGCTAGTTGGTATTGAGGTTCCTATAGATTATGATTTACCAAATGGTATTAAGTTTGTAGGATTTATAGATGTTTTAATTTATGATACTGTGAGAGATAGGTATAAAATTATTGATATCAAAACATCCACTATGGGTTGGAACAAATGGATGAAGGCTGATAAAAATAAAACTAATCAACTTTTACTATATAAACAATTTTACTCAAAACAAAATGATATACCATTGAATAAGATTGATGTTGAGTATTTTATAGTAAAAAGAAAACTATATGAAAACTTAGATTTTCCACAAAGAAGAGTCCAAACTTTCGTACCTGCTAATGGTACTCCAAGCATAAACAAAGTTGTTAATGAATTAAAATTGTTTATAGATGATTGTTTTACAGGCGGACAACACAATGTAGATAAAGAATACAAAAAGATAGCGACCGCTAAAAATTGTAAGTGGTGTGAATTTAAAGATAAACCAGATATATGTGATAGGAAAAACTAATGCATCCAACTTATTTTAACGCATCTTTAAGAATTAAACTAGATGATTTTATCGGACAAAAAATAGAAGACGACGTAATTAAAAGAATTGAATTGATATATGAAAAAACTCGCTATCCATTTCAAACTTTATTCTGGTTCGAAGATGAAAAATTGATGGCTAAGGAATTAAAAAGGTTCGTTGATAATACACAAAATAAATTACCTTTTAAAACTACGATTAAAAGTTTAAATAATATAAAAGTATATAATTTTGCTTGGTTTAATTTAGTTTCAAATGAAGACAAAAATAAGGTAAACGAAATACTATCAACCTCTTTAGATTGTAGATTTAAATATATTTATCAAAAAGGAGACCAAAAACAATTCTTAAATGGATTAGAAGAATTTAACAATATACTAACATTCACACTCAAACCAAAACCAAAGAAACAAAAAAGGAACGACTATGAAGAAGATAGCCATAGTTGGTAGTAGGATATACGATAATAAAATTGTTATCAAAGATTTTATTTTTAAAATAAAAGAAAACTTTGGATTAGATACAGAAATAGTAAGTGGGGGACAAAAGGATGGTGCTGATGGTTTTGCTAAAAAATATGCGCTGGAGTTTGGTTTAAAATATGTAGAGTTCCCACCGTCTCATTACAATTGGAATATGCATTGTAAATTACCAGCTACTAAATATAATAAACCATATTATGTTTCAAACTATTTTAAAAGAAATAAAGAGATAGCAGAATACTCCGATTACGTTGTAGCCTTTATTGATAAAAACTCTAAAACTGCAGGAGCACTCCATACAATTAAGGAAGCACAAAAGCTAAATAAAAAATACATTATTATTAATTAGTTTAATATATATATGTATATACATATACGAGAGATTATTATGAGTTTAAAATTAACAACCGTAAAACTATTAGAGGATTTATATAAAGATTTTAAAACATTAAGTTTTGAAAAAGAATTTACGTTGCAAAAATTAGTAAATCGTTCAATGGAATTGTATGTGTCCGATGATAGTTTTAAGAAAAGAATAGAAGAACACAAAGCCCTTAAACCAAGCGGCAGTAATTTATAAGGAGTGACGATGAGTAGGATTAATCTGAGAAGTGAATTAATAAAAGCTAGTAAAATACATTTTAAGGCGCATATCGCAAAGCATATTGTTAATGTAGAAAATATGTTAAATAATTCAGTAGGTGTCGGTGAACATCCAGATATTATGGATAGTATTGAAAAAGAGTTAGAGCAAATAGCAAATTATGATGATTTACTTGAGGCTTTAAATAAATATTTTGCGGATGATTATAATGGTCAAGTGGAGAAACAATTGTTAAATGATTAGAATTGTGAGGTTATAATGAACGAAATAAAATTACCTAAGTTGAAAACCACATCACAGGTTAAAACTAGAAAAAAGAAAAAGATTATGTTGCTCGCCGATGACTTAAGAATGTCCTCCGGCGTAGGAACGATGTCAAGAGAGTTTGTATTAGGTACGCTTGATAGATATGATTGGGTTCAAATTGGCGGAGCTATAAAACATCCTGAAAATGGTAAAGTAATTAATATGAATGATTCTGTACGAAAAGATACGGGTATAGCAGATGCTGATTTAAAAATATATGCAGTAAATGGTTATGGTTCACAGGAATTAGTCAGAAACTTAATACAAGTAGAAAAGCCTGATGCTATAATGATTTATACCGACCCACGATTTTGGGTATGGTTATATCAAATTGAGCATGAGATAAGACAAAATATTCCTATATTTTATTACAATATTTGGGACGACTGGCCAGCTCCTAAATATAACGAATGGTATTATGAATCTTGTGATTTAATTATGAATATTTCTAAACAAAGTGTAGCTATTGTAAAGGATGTTTGGAAGACTAATCCACCTGAGGATTGGCAAGTAACTTACATACCACATGGTATCAATGAAGACTTTTTCTATCCTATAGATGAATTACATTCAGAGTATAATGAACTTAACAAATTTAAAAATAGGATACTCGAAAATAATCAGTACGATTTTGTTCTTTACTACAATAATAGAAATATTAGAAGAAAAATGCCTGGTGATGTTGTATTAGCATTTAAAACTTTTTGTGATATGTTACCTAAGGAGAGAGCTAAAAAATGTGCCTTATTATTTCATACGGCACCAGTTGATGAAAATGGAACTGATATTCCAGCTGTGGTAGAGGCCGTAGCATCAGATTGTAATGTTCATTACTCAGTCAATAAAGAAGATAATAAACATATGAATTTTCTTTATAACATAGCTGATGTCACTATTAATATCGCGTCAAATGAGGGATTTGGATTAGCAACTTGTGAATCATTGATGAGTGGAACTCCTATTATTGTTAATGTTACAGGTGGATTACAAGACCAATGTGGGTTTCGATTAAGAAAACCAAACAATGATAATAGTGGTTATACAGAAGAACTTTTGACTGCTAAGGACTATGATAAAATCAAATCATTACATGATGATAAAAAATGGGCTAATAACGAAAATCTAACACACGGTCAATGGGTAAAACCTGTTTGGCCGTCTAATAGAGCTTTGGTTGGTTCTGTACCAACACCTTATATTTTTGATGATAGATGTAGATTCGATGACGCTGCTGATAGAATTAAAGAGTGGTATGATGCAGGTAGAGATGAAAGAGAAAGATGTGGGGGATTGGGTAGAGATTTTGTATTGAGCGATGATGCTATGATGACTGCTAAGAATATGTGTAAAAACTTTATCAGTCATATGGATACCGCTTTTGAAAAATGGAAACCTAAAAAACCTTTTAAATTACATAAAGTATAGAGGTAGAGTATGAGTTATAAACCATTGTTATTAGTTACAGCGCCAGTCCAGACTCGTTCTGGTTATGGTGCGCATGCAAGAGATATAGTCCGTTCATTGATTGATATAGATAAATTTGATATTAAAATATTTCCAGTTAGATGGGGTAATACTTCTTGGGACGCATTAGATAAAAATGACCCAAATGATAAAAAGATATTAGATTTGTGTTTATCACAACCGAACTTGGACAGGCAACCAGATATACATATTCACATTGTAGTTCCTAATGAGTTTCAACCTATCGGCAAATATAATATTGGAATAACCGCGGGTATAGAAACTACTGCTTGTCCTGTTGATTGGATACAGGGTTTAAATCGTATGGATATGAATATCGTTCCCTCAGTACACGCTAAAGATATTTTTAATTCAGTTATTTTTGATTCTTTTGATAAAGATAAAAACAAAGTAGGTGAAATTAAATCTGAAAAACCAATAGAGGTTTTATTTGAAGGGGCCGATACAGATATTTTTAAAAAATTAAAAGTATCGGATGAATCTATTAAATCTGAACTATCTAACATAAAAGAAAATTTTTCTTTTTTATTTGTTGGACATTGGTTGCAGGGTGTTGATGGGCAAGATAGAAAAGATTGTTATATGATGATAAAAACTTTTCTAACCGCTTTTAAAGATACAAAAAATCCACCAGCATTAGTTTTGAAAACTAGCGGAGCATTACCATCTGTTTTGGATAGAGAAGCTATTTTCAAAAAAATTAGGGAGATAAGACACACAGTAAGTTTCAAAAAAACACTACCTAACATTTATTTATTGCACGGTACGTTAACCGATATACAAATGAATGAATTGTATAATCATCATAAAATTAAATCTTTAATTTCATTCACGCATGGTGAGGGATTTGGAAGACCTTTATTAGAATTCACTATGGCTGAAAAACCAGTTATTGCTACAGGTTGGAGTGGGCATGTTGATTTTTTGAATAAAAATCTATCAATATTATTACCAGTAGAAATGACCGATGTTCACAAAGATTCATTTCCTGAAAATATTTACGTTGAGGGAGCACAATGGGCTACAATTAATTATACTCAGGCTGCTAAGGTTTTAAAAGATGTTAGGTCTAATTTTAAAAACTATTCTTTCAAAGGAAAGAAGCAAGGTAAAATCAACAAAAGTCAATTTTCATTAAACGCAATGACGAAAGAGTTCGAAAAAATATTGACAAAGCATCTACCAAAGTTTGATGAACGACCACAACAAATGGATTTAAAATTACCAAAATTAAAGAAAGGTTAATATGGAGAGAGTAATTCAATGTCCTGTTTGTTTTGATGAAGATTTATGTTTTGAAGAATCCGTACTTTTAGATAGTAAAATTGAATCAAGCTCTTATCTTTGTTTCAACTGTGGTTTTATGAGCGATAGTAGATTTACTTTGGATAGTGAAGAATTTGATAATTATATTAAGAGTTCTCCAAAATTAGTGCAGGACTTACAATTTAAAGATACCAAAAGAAATATTATTTGGTTCCCTTCAGTTGTTAATATGGGCCCAAAGGGTATTATATTTCCTGAGGGTAATATGAAAATGTGGGTTTGGAAATATGCTGAAGTTATCGATATTCCACCTAATATGAGAGAAAAGTATGATGGGCACGAAAAAAGATTGGATGTTGAAAATGCCAAATCCTATGAACAATATTCATTTTTAGAAGCTTGCAAAGATATGGGTATAGCACAGGACATAAAGAGATAAATATGCAATTCTACAATCTACACCGTAGAAAAATAAAAAAATTCAAAATCATCAAAATAAATGAAATTAGAAATGGTGATATAATTTACTTCAGGTATAGAGGAAAAAGCTCCGCAGGGTTAAGGATTTCTTTAGTTTTGAATGTTTGGCCATTAGCTGGTAGTAGAAGTCAGAGATATATACATTCCATTGATTTGAATAGTTTAGCACCTCAATATCTAAAAAGATTAATTGATATTATACAAGACCCACAGACATCCGTCGACCCGGAGACCGAAGTTAGAACCTTATCATTACCGTTGGCTAGAGGTGCTATAAGAGCGTTTTATAAAAATAAATTAAGTAAAATACCAAAAGTAATGGATTCATATAGGACATTTAGATTGGATAGGGTTACAGGCTTACAATTAGCTGATTATGATTATGGAGCGGATGTATTACCGCCTGATGAAAAGAAAAAAGTAGAGGAGCAAGATGAAGATTAGTTATGGAATAACAGTAAAAGATGAATCAGAAGAATTATTCGAATTACTAAAAATATTGAAAAAAAATATTGATGAGGAAGATGAAATAATAATTGTTAGGGATGGAATGGATGTGCCAGTTGGTGCTTTATTAAATGACCATAAAGAATCGAAGAACATTAAAGTTTATGATAAAAAGTTTGAGGGTGACTTCGCTGAACAAAAAAACTTTGTGATAGAAAAATGTACGGGTGATTATATCTTCCACATTGATGCTGATGAGTATCCACATAAAAATTTACTAAATCAGTTAAAAGACATCATAGAGGTAAATGAGGGTGTTGAAATGATTTGGGTTCCAAGAGTTAATACGGTTGATGGAATAACCGAAGAACATTGTGTCAAATGGGGATGGAGAATAACAGAAAAGGGTTGGGTTAATTATCCAGATTATCAGAGTAGAATTTTTAAAAATGACCCTAATATAAGATGGGCAGGTAAAGTGCATGAAAGAATAACTGGCTGTAAGACATATGCTCATCTTCCACCAAATGAAGAGTTATCTTTATATCATCCAAAAAATATAAAAAAGCAAGAAAAACAAAATTCCTTATATCAAAGTATAAACATACAAAAAGGTTAAGATTATGGAAAAATTGGTTATAGTTGGAAACGGTTCATCAATGTTAGATAATGAATACGGGGAACAAATTGATAAATTTGATTTAGTTTGTCGTATGAATAGGGGTTTTTTTGAAGGTATTGACGGATACGAAAAAAATGTTGGTAGTAGAACCGATATATTGATTGTGCATGATGGATTTATGACCGATGAATATATGTCCGATGAATTATTTGAAAATACTGCTTACATTTTAATAGGCACACCAGCTTTTAAATGGGAGTCAGAGGTTCAACGAATTAAAAATCAATATGATAAATATCCAGAAAAGTTAGTGTTTATTCCAACCAGCGTAGAAACAAATTTAAAAAGAGAAGCTGAGTTTGGGGGTGGTTGGCCTTCAACTGGCTTAATAGGTACTTATCATATATTAAAATGTTTCGATATGGATGTAACTTTAGTTGGTTTTGATGGTTACAATGACAAATATAAATTTGGACATTACTTTTCAAAAACAGATGATAGGACTACAGAGTATTTTTACGATAAATTTAAAGATGGCCACCACAAAATATCAGCAGAAAGACAATGTTGGGAGTTTTTAAAAGATAACTTTAAACCAACAATACTTCAATGAATGATATTCATATAATATTACATTGTTTACCGCGTGAAATAGATGACTTAGAAAGAATAGTAAATCAATTAAAGATATCTAGTCATTATTTAGAAAAAAACGACAAAGTTGTATTAGATTTTACCTTAAATTTATCAGATTATTATACGGATTGGAACGATAGCAAATTACCAAAGGATTTCTTTGTTGAAAAGTATAAAGTTATGGAATCGAAATCCGATTGGACATACAAAAATATTTTTGAGATAAATGACGGTGAAAGTAATAGATGTTTGGGTATAAACGACAAAAGAAGAAATAGCATAAGAGAATATAATCCGAAAAATTTTATGTATTTAGATACTGATGTCTTTTTCTCACAATTTAATTTAGCTTATATGTTTAGAGCTTTGGATAATATAAAAGACGAATATTACATTTTGAACTCCCAAATTTTAAGGCTATGGGATGATGGTTGGAATATTATTTCAAATGATAGATACATACCTATGGGCATCGAATCAAAAATATGGTTGAAGTATGACCCTTACGGCTTAGATTCTGAGGTTTACAACTATTTAAGTGAAGTAAAGATAAAAAAATTAAATGACTTTAAGTTTGGTGGTGGCTGGTTTAATTTGTTTAGCTCAAATCTATTAAAGTATATTGACATACCAGATTCATTTGGCTCCTACGGATTGGACGATACATTTATTTTCGAATGTGCTGATATAATGTCTAAATCAGGTTATAATATTAATCAATATATTTTAGATAATATGTTAGTCTGTGAGAATAGAAAATATAGGGACTTGAATCCGTATCTACCATACATAGCTGATTTAACCAATAGTGATGAATTTAAACAAAAATTTAGAGTTGTCGCACAAAAACATTATAGAGAGGAAGTAAATAAATTTATAAAAGGAAAAATAAATGAATGAAAGTCTCAAATATCCGCTAATTTTCTTTCACATACCTAAAAATGCGGGTGTTAGCGTTAGAAGAATTTTAGGTTTAGATACCAAATATCACCCAAAGGTCTTTAAAAAAACCACAAATCTTGCAATAGATATACAAAAATACACAGACCCAAGAATTTTTAACTCTTACACTAAATTTACGGTGGTCAGAAATCCGTGGGACAGAATGGTTTCTTTATATCACTTCAGAAAACAACAAAAAGATTTATATATGAATAATTTAGGAGTTAATAAATCGTTTGGGCCAGACGGTAAAGTTTGGGGTTTTAAAAGATGGATAATGGATCCTGGTATAAAAAATGTTGATTCCAATGAAATTTACTTTGAGATGGCTAGTGGTGCTTTGTTAAAAGGAACTAAATTTAATGTTAACTTTCTCAGAGCTAATATTGAATTTATAAGTCAACTTGATGTTATTTGTGATTTGAAAGGTAATATATTGGTAAATAAAATTTTAAGATTTGAAAATTTGAATGAGGATTGGAATAATATGTTTAGTGAGTTGAATCTAAAACCAATCCCACAATTACCATCAGCTAACAAATCGTCTCATAAACATTATTCAGATTATTATGATGATGAAAGTCAAGAATTTATTTCTAAGATGTTTAAGAAAGATATCAACTTTTTTGGATATGAATTTGAACGAAAATAAATTGATTTTTCGAACTTTATACTGATATATTATTATATAGAAAGGTTTTAAATGATTTACAATCATAAAGAATTATTGAATACACTTAAAAGTTTAAAGTCCGTTTACAATGTCGTTGGAATAAAATCATCTTTTGAAGATGAAGGTGTTAAATTTGAAGAGTTAATAAAGCTTAGACAACTTTGTTTGAGCACAGATATTTTCCTTAATATGAAAATAGGTGGATGTGAAGCTATTAGTGATATTAATAATTGTTTAGTCTTAAATGTTGATGGTATGGTCGCCCCTATGGTTGAATCACCTTTTGCATTAGAGAAGTTTATTACTTCATTAGATGACAACTTAACACCACAACTTAGACAAAAAATTAAATGTTATGTTAATATAGAAAGTAAAACAGCATACGACAATATAACTGATATAATTAGTTCCAATTATTGTAGGTATCTTAATGGGATAGTATTAGGTCGCTCTGATTTATGTAAATCATTTGGACTAACAAAAAGTAATGTAAATGATGATGAGATATTTAACATTGTTAGGGATGTATTTGAACAGGCAAAAGAGTATAAATTAAATACGATTATGGGTGGTAGCATATCGGTTGATAGTGTTGATTTTGTGAGAAAATTATACAAACAAAACTTATTAGATAAGATAGAAACTAGAAATGTGGTGTTCGAATTAGATGATAATAATATCAATAATTTATCTGAGGCTATTAAAAATGCTATAACCTTTGAATCACTTTGGTTGAGGTCAAAATCATCTTACTATATGAACATTGGTAATTCATATTTAAACAGAGCTAGCTTATTAGATGAAAGAGTATAATGGATAGAACATTAGAATTACAAAACCTTTTGGATACAGGACAATATTTTAAAATGATATGTGGTGCTGGTAATGAGGATACTGAAGAGGTTAGAAGACTAGCTATGATTTATACCTTAGCAGGTGCAAAAGGATTGGACATATCAACAACACCATCCGTTGTCTTAGCTGCTGTTGATGGTATTAATAGGGCTTATGAGATAGCTCATAAATTAAACATAGATATTGGAATCAAACCTTTTATAATGATTAGCGTTGGTATGCCTGGCGACCACCACGTTAGAAAAGCATATATTCACGAAGATTTATGTATTAAATGTGGTCTATGTGTGGCGCCGGTATGTCCGACTGTAGCTATTGAACCTATCGAAATAAAAGTTGAAACAGCGTTTGTAATAGAGGAAAAATGTATTGGTTGTGGTGCTTGTAGCGCTGTTTGTCCGATTATGGATTGTATAACTTATAGTCACAATGATAAATTGTTAGAGGAACTTTTACCTCATTGTATAGAGTTAGGAGCAGAAAACATTGAGTTACACGCGGCTGTCGCCGAAACGGATGTAATAATGAAAGAGTGGGAAACCGTTATTAAATCGAATCCTGATGGTCACAATAGTATGTGTTTAGATAGGTTACATATTGGTAATTTTGAGTTAAAAAATAGAATAGAAAAAGCTTTAGAGATGACAAAGCCTGGTTTAATGATTTTACAAGCCGATGGGTATCCTATGAGTGGCGGACAAGATGATTTCAATACTACATTACAGGCAGTTGCTACTGCGGATGTGGTAAATAAAAATTTCAATATGAGGTTAAATAAAAAAACTAAACAATTACAATATATGAGAAGAAAAAAATTAAACGTCGTATTATCAGGCGGAACCAATACGTTAACAGCCGATTTAGCAGTGCAAGGTGATGTAAGATTTCAGGGAGTTGCGGTGGGTACATTTGCTAGAAATCTAATTTATGATAGGATAAAAACAAATTATTCCTATGACGATGATAATTTTTATAAAGATTATGATAATATAAAACAGGCTTATTTAATAGGAAAGAATCTTGTTGATAGTAATATCAATAAAGGAGAGGGTTATGCAGGAAAAACTTACATTCGCAGTTGATTTTGATGGTACATTATGTGAGTTTGATTTTCCAAAAATAGGAAAACAAACAGAAAATCATAAAAAACTATTGAAAACATTAATTAAATTAAGAGATGAAGGACATAAGTTAATACTTTGGACAAATAGGGGTGATAACGAGGAATATCCTGTTCTAACCGAAGCAGTCGAATGGTGTAAGGAAAGAGGTTTAGAATTTGATGCTGTTAATGAAAATCTACCCAACCAAAAGAAGTTATCAGGTTATAGTCCAAAAATAATGGCGGATTATTATATCGATGATAAAGTTTTAGGTTTTGGTGATATGTTGTCTCAAAAAAATACTTTGAAATTTTTAGAGGTTATAGATGCTTAAGTTATTATTAAAAGAACAAAAAGAAGTTATAGGAACCTGGTGTATATTACCATCACCTGAGGTTGTTGATTTACTGACCAAAGCTGGTTTGGACTTCGTTATTGTTGATATGGAGCACGGAGCGATTGATTTAAAAACAGCACAACAAATGGTTACAGCTGCACAAACAAATTGGTGTAATGGTTTGATTAGGGTTCCTAAAAATTTAGATTACTTAATATCCACATCTTTAGATACGGGTTGTAATGGTATAATAGTCCCTCACGTCAAACAGATTGAAGATGTTAAAAAAATTATCAAAGCGGCTAAATATCATCCCTTAGGTGATAGAGGATTTTCACCTTACATCCGTGGTGGAGATTTTGGAAAAATGAAAGACGAAAAATCTACGGATGTTATTAATCAAGAAAGTATAGTTGGTATTATCATTGAAGATATAAAGGGTTTAAGAAACGTTGAGAGTATTGTTGATAATGAGTTTGTTGATTTAGTTTATGTAGGCACGTATGACATAGCACAAACTTTAGGAAAATCAACCAATCATAAGGATGTGTTTAATATTTTAGAAAAAACTACTAAAATAATAAGAGATTCAAAAAAGAGTGTCGGATGTCTTTTTCATAATAAAAATGAATTAAAAAAGTTTCAAAGTATTGGAGTGAACTTTTTGACCTATGGTGTGGACACCAAAGTTTTGTATGATAGTTTTCACGAAATTACTAAATGGAGATAAAGATGAAATTTAATAAAAAAGTTGTAGTAATTATTCCATCACGATATAAATCAACCAGATTTCCAGGCAAACCTTTAGTTGATATATTGGGTAAACCTATGGTTGTTAGGGTAGCTGACTTATCAAGTAAAGCGGTTGGAAAAGAAAATGTTTTTGTTGCTACCGATGATGATAGGATAGAGGATAAAGTAAAAGAATATAATTATAATGTTATAAGAACCTCTGAGGATTGTTTAACAGGCACCGATAGAGTTGCTGAAGCATCGTTACAAATCGATGCTGATATATTTGTTAATGTGCAAGGTGATGAAGCTCTTTTGAATCCTGATGATATTGTGCAAGTTGTTAAGGAAAAAATTAAGAATAGTAATTCAGTCGTTACCTGTATGGCTAAGTTGACATCATCCGAAGACCCAAATGATTTGAAAACCTGTAAAGTGGCTACTAATCTCAATGATGAATTAATGTATGTGTCTAGAAACGCTATACCATCAAGCAAAAATGGTATTGTGAAAAGCGCATTTAAACAGGTTTGTGTATACGCTTTTAATAAAGATGAATTAAAAACTTATTTTGAGAGAGGTAAGGATAGTGGTAAGACACCAGCAGAGTTATCTGAGGATATAGAAATTATCAGATTTTTAGAGATGGGTAAGCGAGTAAAGATGGTTAGAGTTGAAGGTGGAACTTTAGCCGTTGATTTTCCAGAGGATGTATCAGAGGTTGAAAAGATATTCAGAAAACAACAAATTTATTCTCAAATTACAGATAAAAGAAAAAGTGGTATCAGATAATGATAGAAAAAAATAAAACATTATTATCTAAAATAAAAAAGTTTGAAGATATACCTGATAGGGTTGAATGCCTAAAGGACTATTATGATACAGAGGATTGTTTTATTCTAGCCGCTGGCCCGTCCCTAAATAATTACGATGTAAATTACGTTAAGGAAAAACTAAAAGACAAAATCATCATATCTTTAAAACAATCAATAAAAAACTTTATGGATGTGACTGATTTCCACGTGCTCAATTTTGCTAATTACGAACCTTATGAAAATTACTCATCTAACACAATTGTTGTTTGGGAAGTATATGAACACTTTCATCCTAAAATGATTTTAGATAATAATATTAGATGTGACATTATGTTACCTATAGATGGTAATAGAATACCTGATACCATTGAGAAAAACTTAAAATCACAATGTGGAGAGAATAGTTGGGATAAATATACTTTGGATAAAACTTTAACTCGTTGGTATGGGCCGGGCATAATGTTTCAAACCGCTATCCACTTGGCAGAACATTTAGGCGTTAAGTCTATAACAACTTTAGGTTGGGATATAGCTGATATGAATTCTTTCAAAGATGACCCCTATGATGATAGTTTTCAAAAACATTCTTATGAGGGTAAATCTAATATTGTTTATGCACCAACACCAACAAATAAGCATGAAGCAGAAACAGTAATTAAAAGCACGAAGTTTTTGAATGAATGGTTAATGTCTAAAAATATTGATTTTAAAATAATATCTGAAACAAATCCAGCGCATGAGTCAATTGAAAGGGTTACTTTATGAGTGAAATGACATTTTGTGTATCAGTTTATAATAACGTAAATTATTTACCTTTGGCTATAAAATCTGTAAGAGAAAATTCTTATTACAAAGATTCACCATTTGTTGTTTACGCCGAAAATTGTGATGACGGAACAAACGAGTGGTTGAATGAAAATAAAGATAAGTGGAATTTGGAAGTTTATATCGAACCAACCAATATGGTTAGAAGAGGTATAGGTGGCGGGATGAATTTTTGTGCCAGTAAAGTAAAAACAAAGTATATTAATTTTTTACAAGCCGATACATATGTGGCTAGGAATTGGGATGTAGAGTTGGAAAGATGTTATGAAAATAATAAGAAAAAACAACCTGATAAAAAGTGGCATACGTTTAGTTACAGAATACAACCTAATATTTTTAATGATAGTCCACGTGTAGGAACCACCTTTGTACCTTTAGAGGAGTTTGGAGCTTATCATCACGATTTTAATGAAAAATATTTTTTAGATTGGTGTGATGAGTTTTCATCGAATAATGATTATGAATACAGAAAAGCTGAGGGTGTAAGTGGATTTATCTTAAAAGAGGATTGGGATTATATTGGTGGTAATGATGATAGGTTTGCGCCAATGTATTGGGAAGATAAAGATTTATACATAAGAATGATGAATGAGGGTTTTGAATTTTCACTAACAACAAAATCATTGATGTGGCATTTTGCATCACGTAGTAGCAGATTTCCTGATGATAATCTAAATCATCGACCCAAACATTTAGAACAATTTGAAATAAATAGCACTAACGCTTTTGTGCAAAAATATGGTAGGTTGCCTGATAATGATGAAAATGATATGGTTATACCATTACCGATTGTTGATGGTTCACCCAATAGAATAAATCAGACAAAAATATTAAACGAAAAAAAAGATGACACTTTTCTTTTCAGAATTTAGGAGATAAAATGAGAGCATTAATAACAGGTGTAAATGGGATGGACGGAAGTCACTTAGCTGATTTTTTATTAAAAAAAGGCTATACTGTTTATGGTATGGAAAGAAGAACATCTTATCCAAATAGATTAAACAGCAAACATTTAGAAAACAAAATAACTTTTTTAAATGGTGATTTAACTGACCAAAACTCATTATTAAGAGTGATAAAAGAATCTAAACCAGATGAGATATATCATTTAGCTGCTCAATCATTTGTAGGAGAGAGTTGGAATACACCAGAACAAACAGGTGACGTCACTGGACTAGGAACATTAAGAATGTTGGAGGCTATCAGAGAATACGGTAAAGAGATTAAATTTTATCAAGCTTCAACTTCTGAAATGTTTGGTAGAATGGTTGAAAATCCTGCAAAAGAAACAACACCTTTTTACCCACGCTCACCATATGGGGTGGCTAAATTATACGGACATTGGATTACAAAAAATTACAGAGAGTCTTATGATATGTTCAATGTGAGTGGTATATTATTTAATCACGAATCTGAAAGAAGAGGTATTGAGTTTGTTACCAGAAAGATATCTGATGGAGTCGCTAAAATATATTGTGGATTGCAGGATAAAATAATTTTAGGAAATTTAGATTCCAAAAGGGATTGGGGATATGCGCCCGACTATGTTGAATCAATGTGGTTGATGTTACAACAAAATAAACCAGATGATTATGTTATAGCTACAGGTAAAGCACATTCAATTAGAGAATTTTTGGATAGAGCATTCAAACATATAGGGATAATTGATTGGAGTGGTTATGTTGGAGAGGATGAAAGGTATATGAGACCTGCTGAGGTCGATGTATTAAGAGGTGATTCCACAAAGGCTAGAGAAGTCTTAGGTTGGAAACCAAAAACATCGTTTGACCAAATGGTTAATAAAATGGTATCAAGCGATATTAAAAGATTGGAGAATCGTAATGGATAAAAAAATTCAATTTATAGTCTGTGGTTGGTGGTATGATAAATTTGATAGTAAAGAAAATCAAACGGATTTTATTAACCAATTAATTGAATTAAATACAGAGAATAAAAATATTGATGTATTTTGGACGTGTCACAAAACACCACCAAAAATTATAACTGATAATTTTGAATACCAACAATATGAAAATATTGGTTTAGAGTGGGGTGCTTATCACAAAGCGTTTACGGATATGAATCTGGATGATGATACTTATATTTTTTATATTCAAGATGATATGATTGTGCATGATTGGTCATTTATTCCATTATGTATAAATCATTTTGATAATAATCCAAAATCAAAAGTTATTGGTAATGGTTGGAACTATCCGTGGGAGATTAATCCTTTAGAAGAGGCTAGACTATCTTATTGGTTAAAAACTAATGATAGGTGGGTAGATTATGTTAGGCCAGAAAATCAACATATATTTAACGATAAATTAGTTTGTTGGTCAATGAGAGGTAGTTTCTTAACTTCCAAAGCTAGTTACATTAGAGAGATAGGTAGTTTTGATTATGTAGATAAACCACTAATCAAAATGCCTGATGGTAATGATTCGAGAGACCCGCATGGGAATACATCCGAATATTTAAATGGATATAAATTTTCAAAGGTATTTGGATATGAAGGTATGAAGTATTTATCAAATCATTATAGGTTTTCAAAATATATGATTGAGTGTGGGGCTGGACAATCTAGATTAGATTATGAGGAACCACCATTTGAACAATTAGGAAAGGATTCTGTCATAGGATGAGTATAAATGTTTTTGTTCCAAAATTTAGAACAGATGAAATTTTAGATGAAATAAAAATTTGTCTTGATAAAGGATGGAGCGGAATGGGTTTCAAAACAATTGAATTTGAAGAAAAGTGGAAAGAGTTTACTTCTTTACAAAACGCTCACTTTCTACAATCAAACACCGTAGGATTGCATTTAGCCTTACACACTTTTAAAAAAATGTATGGTTGGCAAGATGGTGATGAAGTAATAACAACACCATTAACATTTGTTTCTACCAATCACGCTATCTTATATGAAAAACTGAAACCAGTTTTTGCAGATGTTGATGAGTATCTTTGTTTAAGTCCAAAATCAATAGAAAAAAGAATTACATCTAAAACTAAGGCTGTTATGTTTGTAGGTATGGGTGGTAATGCTGGTAGATTAAGAGCGGTTAGTAGAATCTGCAAAGAAAATAATTTAAAATTGATATTAGACGCCGCTCATATGGCCGGTACAAAAACGAAGAATATTTTTGATGGTGTTGGTTATACTACACCGCATGTTGGTTGGGAAGCTGATGTTTCAGTTTTTAGTTTTCAAGCGGTTAAGAATTTACCAACTGCTGATTCAGGTATGATTTGTTTTAAAGATAAAGAGTGTGATAAGTTAGTAAGACAATTAAGTTGGTTGGGTATAGATAAGGATACATTCAGTAGAACTTCCGATGACGGAAAATACAAATGGAAATACGATGTCCCAAATGTAGGTTTCAAATATCACGGAAATTCTATAATGGCATCTATTGGTTTAGTTCAGCTAAAATATTTAAATGACGACAATAAAAAAAGAAGAGAAATAGCTACCCTTTATAGTGAGTTACTCAAAGACGTTGATTGGTTTAAACCGATTGAGATTTCTCATCACACATATCAATCCGCACAGCATTTGTATCAGGGATTGGTCACAAATGGAAAAAGAGATGAATTGATTAATGAGCTAACTGATAACGAGATTTATCCAGGCGTTCATTACATTGATAATACAAATTATCCTATGTATGATTATGCTAAAGGTACGTGTCCTAAAGCTCATAAATACAATGAACAATTAATAACATTACCTATTCATTTGAAAATGAATTCATATGATTGTGAGAGGGTAGTTGAAATAATTAAAAGAGGTTAGAATGGAAAAAATAACGTTTTGTATACCAAGCAAAAATAACAAAAGATATCTTGAAGCTTGTATACCGTCTATTAGAAAAAATAGTTTTAGAGATGACCACGATATAATAGTTTTTGTGGATGAGGATAAGGATGGTACTGTTGAATGGTTGAATTCTGTAAAAGAAAAATATAACATAAATTTTGAAGTTAATAATACAGGCAAACTTTACGGAATAGGACGGGCTTATGACCATTGTATTAAAAATTCAAAAACTGATATTTTTATGATATTTCACGCGGATATGATGTTAGGTAAAAACGCTGACTTAGAAGCTTTTAAACATTTAGATAAAAATAAAGTTGTTTGTTCTACCCGAATTGAACCACCTTTACACCCATCTGGTCCTGAAAAAATAATTAAAGATTTTGGATTATGGCCTGAGGAGGATGTTGAGGATGGTTGGAAAGAAAAACAGTTTGATGAGTTTGTTGAAAAATTAAAAGTTGAAAATAAAGATATGACAACTAATGGTTGTTTTGCACCGTGGATGATGTATAAAACAGATTTTGTCGCAATAGGGGGTCATGATTTAAAATTTCATTCGTGTAGAGAAGATTCTGATGTTTTCAATAGATGTGTTTTGGCTGGTTATGATTTGGTTCAATCTTGGGAGAGTTATGTTTATCATTTAACGGCTAGAGCAGGTCAATTTCAACACGGAAAACTAACTCAAGACCATAGTCAAAAATCTAAGGAGTGGAGAAAAATGATGGATGCTTCGACCAGAGAATTTTTTAGAAAATGGGGTAGTTTAGTTAATCACGATAGATATATGATGCCAATTATAACTCCAAAATACGATATTACTTTTATTCTAAATAATACAACTTATGAATTATTATTTAACTTAGAGCCGTGGTGTTCAAAAGTAGTCGTCGACTACTCAGGAATTAAAGATGCATATATTAGGCACGAACAACCAAATACATCATATGATTTATCAGAAAAAGTAAAATTTAATTGGGATAAACCTCACTATGATTATCATAAAAAAGACAGTATAATTGTAGAATTTGATTGTAATAAATTTACCGATAAACATTGGCAAATTATTCATTCATTATCGGCTATTTTAAAGGATAGCGGAGAAATAGGTAAGATGAATTATGATATATTTTCATTTACTATTAATTCGTTAAAGAGTCACGAAAAGGATTTAATTATAAATGAAAACTCAGAATTCACAGATTAACATAATTTGTATAACGCCAATTAAACATTTAAATGGAGCTTTTGACTTAATTTCAAATTTTGGTAATGTGCTATATGAGCCAGAGATAAATAAAAAATCACTAAAAAAAACTTTATTTGAGACTCAAGCAGAATACTTATTTACAAATCCCAACAAACAAAATTTTATTTTGGATGAGGAAGTTTTGATAAATTCAAATTTAAAAGTTATTAACACCTGTTCAACTGGTCTTAATCATATTGATTTAGATTTTTGTAAAAAAAATAACATAGAGGTTTGGTCTCTAAAAAAAGATTATGAACTAATAAACGATTTACCATCAACTTCAGAGTTAGCGTTTGGATTGATGATGTCGTTATTAAGATTCATACCACCATCATTTCATTCTGTTAAAGATGGTAATTGGGATTACGAACCTTACGTTGGACATCAAATAAAAGGTAAGACGATTGGTATCATAGGTTATGGTAGACTTGGTAAAATAATGAAAAGGTTGTTTGATGGTTGGGATGTAGATGTTTTAGTTACTGACCCATACGCCAGAATAACTAATGCTAAGGGTGTTGGTTTAGAAGAGTTACTTAAAAAATCTGATGTAGTTTTTTTACATACACACGTAACCGACGAAACACGAAATATGGTTAATGATAAATTTTTAGGTAATATGAAAAAAGGAAGTTATTTAATTAATACTGCCAGAGGAGAATTGGTAGATGAGAGTTCAATAATTAAATCGATACAAAAAGGACATTTGAAAGGTTACGGCACGGATGTCATAAAAGATGAGTTTGGTGATTTTAGAAATAGTAAGTTGGTAGAGTTTTCAATTGAACCCAACAACAATGTTGTAATAACACCTCATATTGGTGGTATGACTATTGAGGGTCAAACAAAGGCTTATCATTGGGCAATAAATAAATTTAAAGGAATAAAATGAATACAAAAGATATTTGTGGATTAGCTATTATACCTGCTAAAACCGATTCCACTAGATTGAAGAAAAAAAATTTGAGGGTAATCGCTGGTAAAACACTTGTAGAACACGCCATAGATTACGCTAAAAATAGCAATTTAATTAAACGCATTATAGTTACAACAGAGTCCGATGAAGTTAAAGATATAACAAAAAAATACGATAATATAATATTACGTGATAGGGATAAAAGTTATATGGGTGAAAGAGAGGTAGCTGATGTTTACGTTAATGTTGTTCAGGAATCATCACCAGAAATATTAAAAGATATAACTCACGTTGTTGGAATACAGCCAGACCATCCTGATAGAAATACAAATGTAGATGATTTACTAACTTACTCTGTAAAAAATAAATATGATGATTTAGTCACAGTAAACTCTGATGGGACTAGAAATGGTGGTGTTAGAATTACAAAATTTGGATTTGTAAAACATGGTGTTATGAGTCGTAGAGTTGGTAGTCACTTAGATGATTGTACAAATATCCATAGCGAAGATGATTTAAAACAAGCAGAAATAAACATAAAGAGTAAAAAATGAACGATTATATAAAAATGTTATCCGAACAAGATAAGTTATCCATCTCAATATCACCAAACAGGTGGCAGTTTGAAGAAAATCCCTATATTATCTCAGGCCCATGTTCTGTGGAGTCCGAAGAAATGATAGTTGATTGGGCTCAAAAAATGAAGAGAGTTGGTGTTAACGCGTTAAGGGGTGGTGCATATAAACCATGCACATATCCGATAACTAAAGAGGTTGGTAGTAACGGTTGGAAAGAGGGGCTGAGGGAAGATGGTTTAAGATTTCTTAAAACAGCCAGAGAGGAGACTGGACTACCTATTGTATCTGAAATTATGGATGCATATCAGATTACAAGTTCCACAATGGATTGTATTGATATAGTTCAGGTAGGAACTCGTAACTTTCAAAACTATACCTTATTAGATGCACTTGGTGAATTAGATGTTCCTATTCTTTTAAAACGTGGCACTTGGGGAACTATAGATGAGATATTAGGCGCTGTTGAAAGAATATTAGTTGGTGGTAATGAAAAGGTCGCTATCTGTTTACGAGGTGTGGTGGGTATGCCATCTTATCGTCACGTGTTTCCATCTATTAGATGGGCACCCGATTTAATGATGATACCCGCACTAAAAGAATTATGTGATATTCCAATTATTTATGACCCAAGTCACGCGACTGGATATAGAAACTTTGTACCTGCTATTTCTAAAGCAGCTATCGCGGCTGGAGCGGATGGTTTGATTATTGAATCACATCCAAACCCAACAAAATCTATTAGTGATGCTGACCAAGCAATATCACTTTCAACTTTAATGTTATTATTAGATGATATAAAATAGGAAGAAAAAATGTTGAAACAAAAAATATCGGTAATACTAAGATGTAGAAATGAAGAAAGATATATTGGTCATTGTCTACAATCTTTAGATGATTTCTTATATGAGCCTGAAATAATATTACTTAATAATAACTCTACTGATAATTCAATTAGAGTTGTAAATACTTTCGATTGGATGAATATCAAAAAAATACACATTAATAACGATGATTATACGCCAGGTAAAAGTTTGAACATTGGGGTCAAAGAGGCTACCAATTCAATTATACTAATTTTTTCATCACATTGTGAGTTAGTTGAATTTGATATTGATAATGTCATAAATGCATTCGATTATAAAAAAACTATCAATAATAAGGTGGCTTGCATATGGGGAAAACAAATACCAGTTTGGGATGGTAAAAGAGTAACTCCACGTTACATATGGAGTAATTTCAAAGATAAAGATAGTTGGAATTATTTTTGTGATGCTGAAAATAGGTATTTTTTACATAACGCATTTGCAATTTATAAAAGAGATTATTTAGAAGAATTTCCGTTTGATGAAAGACTAAGTGGTAAAGAAGATAGGTATTGGGCTAATGATAGAATAGAAAACGGAGATGGAATTTATTATGACTCAAAATTAATTTGCAAACATCATTATACTGATGGTGGTGCAACTTGGAAAGGTGTTGGTTAATGAGATATATAGTGACTGGAGGAGCTGGTTTTATTGGAACTAACTTAATTAAACGATTGATTAATGATGGGCACGATGTAGTTAGTTTAGATAATTACTCAACTGGCTTAAAGAAAAATGAACAAAAAGGTTGTGATTACAGAAATGTCGATTTGGGTGATACAACTCGTAAAAGTGGTGGGTTTATACAGGAATCTTATGGATTGTACGAACCTAAAGTTGATGTTATTTTTCATTTAGCAGCTCTACCACGAATACAAGCATCATTTGAAAATCCAAATGAGGTTTTTAAGTCAAACGTAATATCTACACAGAATATACTAGATTGGGCAAAAGATAAAGACATACCTGTGGTGTTCGCAGGGACTAGCTCAATACACGGAGATAAATACGCTAACCCTTACACATTTACTAAATGGCAAAGTGAATTGATGTTTAAGATGTATCATAAATTATTTAATGTCAGAATGTCAATTTGTAGATTTTATAATGTCTACGGCCCAAATATGATTTATGAAGGCCCATATTCATTAGTGATACCAATTTTTGAAAATCAATTTTTTAAAAATGAACCCCTTACAATTACCGATGATGGGGAACAAAGGAGAGATTTCACCCACGTCAATGATATCGTTGACGGATTAATTAAATGTGGTGATAGATTATCTGATGTAAACTTCGAACAAATTAACGGTTTAGAATTTGAATTTGGTTGTGGTAAAAATTATTCCATAAATGAGTTAGCTAATATGTTTGGAGAATCTTATCCAAAGAAATACATTCCTGCGCGTGATGGGGAGATGAGAGAAACTTTATGTGAGTCTAAAATAGAAAGAGATTTATTAAATTGGGAACCAACTCATGACTTAGAAACATATATTAAGACTTTAATTGGGGATTCTAAATGATATATTATTTATTACATAAAAGCGATAATGAGGGTGACACCATTTATGAACCAAACATAATAGGTGAGGAGAGTTTCGGAGTTTTTTATCAGGCGTTAGGTTTTACTTTACTAAATAGAATCATTAATCAAGAACCGCAAATGTTAGAGGATATATCTATAATTGATGAACGAAAAAAGAATTACACCATTACAGAATTCTTAGATAAACTTGAAAAATGGAAAATAAAGTCTTGACTTATTTCAAAAATTTTATTATATTAAGGGTATATTAAATGGCTAATAACATAGATTATGAATCATTTGAAGATAATGTTATTGAAGAAAAACATTATTCAAAATTCAAAAGAAAAAAACCCAAAAAAAGTTGGGATAAAATGAAAAATGAAAATTACAAAGTAAAAGGTAAGAAAAAATATGTTAAAAAAAATAAGTAAAGTCTGGCTAAAAAGACTCATCTTTATACCTATCGCAATAACATTTGGTTGTGTTAATCCAATTGGTAGTGATGATTGGGGTGAGATAGAATTAAGTCTAAATTTAGATTTGAACAAAGATAGTGAGGGATTTTATTTATTAGAAATTGATAGGAATAATTGGCAAACATTACAATTATTAGAGGCTATAGTAACTGAAGATGATTCACCAAAAGAAAATTTGAAAGTTAATTGGGAATCATCACATTACTGGCATTTAGGTGACACTTTAGGTTATTGGGTCAGAAAGGGGTTGACGGATGAAATGGAATGGAGAAACATAGATACATCATTTGTGGTCGGATTCAATGGTTTAGAGGTTCCGACTATAAATTGTTGTAGTTATAGTAACCAAAATGGTGAGGTTCGAACTATGTTATCGCCCGTTCAAACAATGATTGGAGACACAATGAGCATATGGGTAAGTTACTATGATAATTGGAATACTAATGCCAGTTTAGTATCTAAAAACTTTAAAATTATATTGGAGTAACGAATGAGGTTTAAATTAGTTTCTAAGGGTTCAGAGGAACCAATCGATACAATAGATGCTTCTAAAATTGGCATCATTGAAGCTAAAAAGTTTTTTATGGGTGTTAAAAGATTAGATGAAAAAGAATTTGATAAAATATTTGAGGTTAAAGAAGCCAAAGACTATCATAAACCACCTTTAAATTATAAATGGTGGAAAGAAGAAACTCTAAATCCTGATATCGAAAAATAATTATGAAAAGAAAAGAGATAGATTTAGGCGCTGCATTTGAAAAGGATAGGGATTTCAATGATTTGAAAAAAGAAATTTTTGACGAGGCGATGAATGTTAGAATTGAGTATGAAAGAAGTGGGTCTAATTTAGATAGAGAAAATATAATATATATACATCAAGATAGCCCACATCTTAGAGAGGAGGAATAAAATGATAGAAATTGCTATTTGGATTTTTATTGGTATATTTATCGGTACAACATTTGGTGTGTTGATAATGAGTCTCTTAACATCAGGTAGGATGGAAGAGAAGGACTATGTTATTGAAGATTTGAGATTACAAAGAAGATTATTAAAAGAAGAAATAAAAAAATTGAGTAAACGACGTAAACCAATACCAAGACAAAAACGAAATAAAAATGGGTAGGCAAGGGACAAATCCATTTAAAGGTAGGATTATACCTAAGGGAAAAATTGAATGGGCTATAGAAAATAGTCAATCAATAGCTGGAGCAGCCAAACTTTTAAGAGTTTCATATAATACGTTTAAAAAATATGCTAAGTATTACGATTTATTCGAACAAAATAAAAATCAAGCTGGCAAAGGTATAAGTCGTAAAGGTGATACTGGCTTTTCAACTGCAAAACTTTCGGACATATTTTCAGGTAAACATCCAAATTACGCTCATTACAAATTACAAGAAAGATTACTGAAAAATGGATATTTGGCTCAAGAATGTTCTAACTGTGGTTATGATGAATGTAGGGGCTCTGATTTATTATCTCCATTACTATTAGACTTTTTAGATGGTGATGGTACAAATCACGAATTATCCAATCTCAGATTAATTTGTTATAATTGTTTTTTTATACTAAAAGACCCTGCCAAGCAATTAGTTGTTCCTAAAAATATAACCACACTCAGAAAGAATATGGAAAAAGTTTGGAATGATAAAAAATAAATAATTTTTTTCAGATTCTATATATTTATATATAATTAAAAATACATCTTCGGCCACTTCGCCATCATAAGGTGTACCCCAAGTAGATAAAACTCTATTATTGTTCATAATAACAATATTAAATCCAAATAATAATACGGAGAAAAGTAATGGATGACTTATTAAAAGAAGCCATTGCGGATGCAAAAGCAGTTCGTGAAACAGCACTAGAAAATGCTAAAATCGCATTAGAAGAAGCTTTCACACCACGCTTAAAATCAATGCTTTCTCAAAAAATCCAAAATGAAGTTGAGAACGAAGGCATGCATGACGACGACGAAGAAGATGTTGAAGAAAGAATGCATGGTGACGATGAAGAAGACGACATGGAGGAGAGAGGTATGAAAATGCCTCGTGATGACGACGATGATGATGTCGAAGAGAGAATGCATGGTGATGATGAAGAGGGTGATGATATGGAAGAAAGAATGAAAGATGACGATGAAGGCATGCATGGTGATGATGAAGGAATGCATGGTGACGACGAAGGAATGCATGACGATGAAGAAGGAATGCATGACGACGAAGAGGGAATGCACGATGATGAAGAAGAAATGGACGAAGAGCTTGATTTAGAAAGCGTCCTTAAGGAACTTGAAGAAGACCTTGAGGAAGATGTTGCTGAGCCCGTAACTGAAGAAGATGACGAAGAAGAAGACGACGAAAAGAAAGTCGATGAAAACGACGTTACTTCAGGTATCGGAGCAGGTGATAATAAACTTGATAAAAAAGCATATTCATCCTCTGAAATCGGAAAAGCTGGTAAAGCTAAGCAAACTGAAACAGTTGAAGAAGATATTGATTTAGAAGAGGTATTAAAAGCCTTAGATGAAGAAGTTTCTGAACCAGCAGTTGATGTCAAAGCCTTACAATCCGAACTCGCTGAACACCGCGATGTTGTTAAATACTTACGTTCTAAGTTGAACGAAGTAAATTTATTGAATGCAAAACTACTTTTTACAAACAAACTTTTCCGCTCCTTTGGTCTCTCTAATGAGCAGAAAATGAAAGTTGTTGAAACATTCGATAGAGCACAAAACGTAAGAGAAATTAAGTTAGTGTATTCTACATTAGCTGAATCTTTTGGTGGTAGTGTTCAAAAAGAACTAAAAGAGAGTAAAGGTTCGTCCTCTAAGCCAGTAGCTTCAACAGAACCCAAAGCTAAGAAAGTAATTAGTGAGGGTGCTGAACTGAAGAATAGGTTTAGAAAATTAGCGAACATAATTTAATTAATCTTTGAAATTGGAGAAATAAAATGTCAGACAAAAGTACATTTAACTCAATATCCGATTTGATGGATGGATATAATCCACAAAGACAACTTCTTGAGCAAACTAGACAACTCGTTAAAAAATGGGAACCAACTGGTTTGTTAGAGGGAATGGGTTCTGAAACACAGACTCACGGTATGGCAGTTCTACTTGAGAACCAAGCTCGTCAGTTAATTGACGAAGCTAGTTCAGCTGGAACAGCTGCTAACAATGAGCAGTGGTCAGGTGTTGCTCTTCCTTTAGTAAGAAGAATCTTTGGTGAATTAGCTGCACAAGATTTCGTATCTGTTCAGCCTATGAATCTACCATCAGGTCTGATTTTCTATCTTGATTTCAAATACGGAACAAACCAATCAAATTTTGACGTAGGTCAGAATTTGCATGGTGTTACCTCAGCATCAGGTGATGCATCAGAAGGTTTATATGGAGCTGGTCGTTTTGGATATTCTATTAACGACGCTAGCGATACTGTAAGTACCGCATCAGCTGCCTCATCTTCTGTATCATTCCAAGATGTTGACTTTGAGCCAGGCCTTAGTGCTTCTCTATCTAACTTGAGAAAAATTACTGTCGCTCAGTCAGCATTAACAAATCCTGATTTAGAAGGTATTCGTGCGTTTGAAATTAGTGGTAGTGCAGGAACAGAACTTACATCGTTCTTCCCAGCACATACAAAAGTAACTGGAAGTGATATCACTTTCATCGTTCAACCAGCAGACTTGACTGATTATTCAGGATCTTATACTGTTAAGTATCATAAACAACCAACGGATATTACTCGTGGTGACTTCGAAGCTACTCCAAGTGGAACAGGCGCTGAGTCAGATGCAGGTATTCCAGAAGTTGATATTGCAATGCGTTCAATTCCTATTGTTGCTAAAACAAGAAAGTTGAAAGCAGTCTGGACTCCTGAACTTGCGCAAGACCTTAATGCTTATCACTCAGTAGACGCTGAAGCAGAACTTACTTCAATGTTAAGTGAATATATTTCAATGGAAATTGATTTAGAAATACTTGATATGTTGATGGCTTCTGCAACTGCTAAGACTGAGAGATGGTCAACTAGAGTTGGTTTTGAATTCAATTCAGCTACCGGCCTATTTGATGAAGCGGGTCCCGCATCCTCAGGTAATTCTAACGCTTACACAAAGAACACTTGGTTCCAAACTCTTGGAAACAAAATACAAGCGGTATCAAATGCTATCCATCAGAAAACTCTAAGAGGTGGTGCTAACTTTATGGTGGTTTCACCAGAGACAGCAACTATCATTGAGTCAATTCCAGGATACGCTTCTGATTCAACAGGTGATGCTTCTGCTAGAACTTACGCAATGGGAGTTCAAAAAGTAGGACTATTAAACAATAGATTCACAGTTTACAAGAACCCATACATGACAGAGAATCAGATTCTCGTCGGTTTCCGTGGTTCTTCGTTCTTAGAAACTGGAGCTGTGTATGCACCATATGTACCGTTAATTATGACTCCATTAGTGTACGACCCAACCAACTTTACTCCACGTAAAGGTGTGATGACTCGTTACGCTAAGAAAATGGTAAGGTCAGAGTTCTATGGTAAGGTCATTGTTGCTGATGTCAACTTCGTCTAATTAATTTTAGTCTTAGTTTATATCAAACACTTAAAAAGGGTGGGAGTTTTTCTCACCCTTTTTTTGTGCTATGATATTTATTATTGAGTTAATATATTAATTTGGAGATAAGTTATGGCAGAAGCTATATGGGCTGGAAGTGGGTCAGCAGTAAGTGGCACTACACCTTTCGGTCTTTATGATGATGATAGTGAATTCCAAACCGAAGCACCTAATTTTGCAACTTGGTGTGCTAGGAGATTAGGGTATCCTATCGCTTCAATAGAATTACAAGACACACAATTTTACGCTTGTTTAGAAGAATCGGTCACAGAGTATTCGGCGCAGGTTAATCAATTTAATATTAAAGATAATTTATTAAGTTTAACTGGTCAATCTACTGGCTCTAACCTAACTCATAAAAGGGTTACACCAAATTTAGGTAGAAACGTTTTTCTATCTGAGGCTTATGGTACTGAAGCTGGTGTCGGAGGTTTAGTAAGTGTAGAAAGTGGGTCTATCGATGTGGTTAGCGGTTCACAAGATTATGATTTAAATGCTCTTTGGGCTGAAGCGTCTGAAAGCGGTAATGCTATAGAGGTGAGAAAAGTTTTCTATGAAGCAACACCAGCAATACAAAGATACTTTGACCCTTATGCTGGAACTGGTGCTGGTTCTTTAAATTTATTAGACCAGTTTGGATTCGGTAATTATTCACCAGCCATCTCTTTTTTGATGATGCCAATATATTCCGATTTACTCAGAATACAAGCGATTGAATATAATGACCAAATTAGAAAAGCCGCGTATTCATTTCAACTTAGAAATAACAAATTAAGAATTTTTCCAAAACCATTAGATGATTTTAAGTTACATTTTAATTACGTTTTAAGGTCGGCGAGAGATAATAATCTAATTACTGAATTAAGTGGTTCCAATGATGTCATATCCGATTATTCAAATGTACCTTATAATAATATGGTTTTTGCGCAGATTAATGATGTTGGAAAACAATGGATAAGAAAATACGGTTTAGCGTTATCTAAAGAACTACTCGGAACAATCAGAGGTAAATATGGAACTATTCCGATACCAAACTCTGATGTGGCGTTAGATGGAGATACGTTACGTTCAGAAGCGGCCGCAGAAAAAGAAACGTTAACGACACAATTGAGGGAAATGTTGGAACAAACAAGTAGGAAGGCTATGTTAGAGGCTGACAAAGATGAGGCTGAGTTTTTACAAGAAAAATTAAGAAAAGTTCCATATCCAATTTACATAGGATAAAATAATGCCAAACAGATTTATAAGTCAGAAGGATATAGACACTTTTGATAAAATCAATAAAGAATTAGTTGGTAATTTATTAACTGCACAAGATGGTTATATAAACCAAACTGTTGTAGTTTATAAAATTTCAGTTAATGAAACAGAGACTAATATGTATGGTGAGGCTGGAAAAGGAAAAATATTTAATCCAGGTGTTCAGTTAGCATGCATAGTTGACGCCGCCGATATGGAGTATAACACCGATGAATTTGGGCCAGATTTAAGACAAACCGCAACATTTGCATTTTTAAGACAATCATTAGTTGATGTTGATTATGTTGTTGATATCGGTGATGTGATAGAATGGAATGAAAGTTATTGGGAGATATCAAGTCTTAATGAAAATCAATTAGTAGCTGGACAACAATCAAATAGTCACTCAATTATCGCAAATACATTTATGATTAGAGTGGCGAATCTAAATATTGAAGAGGTGAGAAGTTTATAATGGCAAGAACCAAACCATTACCAAGGTCTGAAAGAATACTTAGAGGTAGAGAGATTAATCGTGGAATCGAGAGAACACGAAAAACTGATGATGTTAAAAATGTAAACATCGGTTTGATGGATGTGGATTCAGCCATAATGTATTACTTTACTCAGGTTATTAAACCGACAGTAAAAGATAATGGTGAGGAAGTAAAGGTACCTGTTTTATACGCTAATGCTGAACGTTGGGCTTCAATTCAAAGAAGAGGTAATATTAGAGATAAAAATAATCAACTAATAACACCAGCTATAGTATTTAAAAGAACATCAATATCAAGAGATGATAGCATCGCTATAGATTCAGTCGATGCTAATGACCCTAAAAACTTTTACTTTTTTCAACAAAAATATTCAAAAGAAAATCGTTATGACCAGTTTTCGGCAAAAAATAATCTAATGCCTACAAAGGAGTTTTATCAGGTAGCCGTTCCAAAATATATCACAATGAATTATGAAGCGATTATATTTACAACATTAATTGAACAAATGAATAGTATTGTGGAAAAAATAAATTGGAGTGGTGGTTCGTATTGGGGTGAACCTAATAAATTTAAATTTAAGGCCAACATAGAGTCGTTTGAGGATGCTACCGAAATGGTTGATAATGAAAGGATGATTAAAACTACTTTTAGTTTTAACTTTAGAGGTTATCTAATACCAGAATCATTTAATGAATTTATTAATACGCAAAAATATTTAACTCCCAAACAAATTGTCACAGAGGGTGAGTTTGAGTTTGGAGTTTCATCAGTATTTTCACCAGATAGTAGAACCGAAAGAGTTAAGGTATTTAGTAATCGCTCCTCAACCTTAAATTCATTGGGTGGTTCCACAGATTTTATCAGACCTGTATCACCTGGTTATGGAAACGCCGCACAAGATTTAGAGTTTACCAATACGTTTGGAGGTGACACTTTTTATGTTATGAGGGGTGGAGGTTCTCCTACCTCATCAAAAGATGATAAAGCAGTTGTGAGTTTGAGCTCTGGAAATGGAATCTATATGAATAAAACACAATTTTTTTCAGGTAGTCAATCATCATCTGCGATGATTACAGGAAGTAGTTCTGGCTCCGTCTTTCAACCAACATTTGATTCTGGCTTTGTTATTCAAACAGGCTCATTAGACTTACAGGTGAATGGATTAAATTTATTATCAGAACAAACAAATCAAAAAGATATAACAAATACGTTTGATTTTTTTATTTCAAGCTCATTAAAAGATATAGTCATATTCGCACAAAGGTCTGGCTCAGGTATCACTTTGAAAGAAGACGATAAAATAATAATGAATTTTCAACAGGCCTTAGAATAAGATGGCTAGGCAGGCATTAGAGGGTTTAAAAGGCTCAATTAGAAAGTTTATGACTCCTGTAAGTGAGTCGAAATTTGATGGAGACATAATAAATTTTAGAGATAGCGGTAGTGAGAAACTACCTTTTACCCTTAATAATGTTAATTTGGGTTCAGCTAGACAAGATGATAATGTAATAAATCAACAAAGTGGTAATGAGAGATTCAATACTAAGTTTCAATCATTTACTTTATCAGAAGTTGAGTTATCGAATATTTATTACCAACAATTCGCGCCAACAATACCTAGCGGTTTTAGAATTAGAAATGGTTCGGTGAAAGTCAATGTTAATGGTGTTAGTCAGATTTCAAACATTGACCAAACCAATAGTTCAAGTGCTGATTTTCAGATAGATTCGAGTCAAACAAAAGTTAGAATACGAAAAAGACAACTAGGAGATGAATTTGGATTGGGAATTACGTTGATAACAGGCTCAGTATTTGAGGGTATACCAACCCAATCTGGAACTGGAGAACCTGACAGAGTTAATATAAGATTTCAATTGGAGAGTAGTTAAATGTCATTAATAGATTTAACGAGACAAGCACAAGTTCCACAAACAGCAAGTTTGGTTTTTCAAACATCCCCAACAACTAGCTCCATAACGAGTAGATTTGAACCTGAATTTACAACAATTTCAATTGCTAATTTAGGAACAGGTAGTTTAGATATGGGTTCTGACCACACTTTGCAGGTCGGACAGATTAGTATGTCTGGTGACCCAAGTTTTATAAGGGATAGTCGTAATAATCCAGCCATAGAATTTTTAACGACTGGTAGTGTTCAAAGCGGTAGCATTAAGATTCACGGTGACTTAATTGTGCAGGGTTCACAATCCATTCAAAATGTAGAACAATTTACCGTACAAGACCCAATAATAGATTTAAATTTCTCAGGTTCAACTGCTTTAGCCTCAGCCGACGCTGGATTAAGGGTTGGAAGAAGTGGTGCTACAAATGCACAATTAGTGTTTGACCATTCAGAGACAAGATGGGCGATAGATAATGCAGCTGGTAGTAACATAAATATAGTTGGTGTTTCAACTACTGATACTTTGACAAATAAAACAATAACATCATTAGCTACCTCTACGATGGCTAGCGCAGCCAATCTAACATTTAGTGGTGATGGTGAGGTTTTGGGTTTGCCAGCAAGTCCAACTGTCGCTGGTTCATCAACTTCAAAGGCATATGTTGATGCTAAAATATCAGGTAGCGTGACATCATCCGGCGCAGATTATTTAAGGAAGAATTTTGTAAAAAAATCATTGTCGATAACTGGCTCCGATACCGCCAGTTTTACAGCGGTTACAGCTTCAGCTCCGACTGGTATGACCGCCACTACAGAAACAGATTTTACATTTTTTATCAATGGACAATATATGGAACACGATGCATTAGAAATAGAACAAAAAACCGCAGTATTATTTCACTTAAAGATTGATACGGATAGCATAGGTTACGAATTAGAGGCTAGTGATGAGATTATTGCACACGGAAAATTTAATTCTTAAGGAATATTAATGGCTATTATCAAAGGTAAACAATTAACAGGTAGTTTAAAAGTAGGTAATGTAACTGGCTCTATAACATCTACTGCCTCTTTTGGTAGATTAACTTTAGTAGACTCTGGCTCTGCTATAGATTCGGTTGGAACATCTTCTTTAAGCACGATTTATGCCGATGGTGGAGTTGGTATTGGAACCACCCAATTAAATGGTGAAAGCCTAAGAGTAGTTGGGGACATAGGTGCCACAGGTAATTTACAAGTATCTGGTAATATAGAAACCAGCGGGTCTATAATAGCTAGAGAATTTAGAACAGAGTTTGTAAATTCATCAATAATATTTTCAAGCGGTTCGACACAATTTGGTGATACCCAAGATGATGTTCATAGATTTACAGGCTCAATAGAGAGTTCAGGCAGTTTTGAGTTAAGTAGAGAGCCAGTTAAAGGGTTTAATTACTTAGCTAGAGCATCAGAGGGACCAGTCATAGCGCCAGGTAGTGCTCATACATTTACTGCATTAGCCGCATCCAAAACAACAAACCATCCATACTATGATAGTGGTTCGGGAAATGCATATGTTATTGATGGGGTTGAAACTCCTTTCCTATATTTAACTGAAGGTTATTATAAATTTGATTATAGTGGGGCTTCTTCTCATCCATTAAGATTTTACTTTGATGCCGCTAAAACAACACAATATGACCCAAGCAGTCACGTATCGGTCGCTGGTAATGTAATAACTTTAAAAATTGACAAAGATAGTCCTCAAATTTTATATTATCAATGTTCAAGTCACCAATTTATGGGTTGGGCTATCCATACAGGTCAAAATTCGCAAGGGCAAGATGAGAGTGGATTAAGAACATTAGTTAGTAGTTCAGCACAATTAGCTAGTGATATTAGTGGTTCATTCAGAGGTGAGTTAAGCGCCAGTTTTGTTAAATTTGTTGGTGGTGGGGTTAGTGGTTCCTTAATATCAACCTCCTCATTTGGTTCATTAGTTGTACCAGGTCAATCCACATTAGGTGCTACGACATTAGGGGCGACCACAGCAACAAGTTTAGATGCTGATGGTGGTGTTACGATTGATAATATAACAATTGATGGGACTGAAATAGATTTAAGTAGCGGTAATCTAACCATTGATGTAGCTGGTAATATTGAGTTAAACGCTGATGGTGGTAGTGTCGATGTTAAGGATGATGACGTTGTATTATTAAACGTATCCTCAACAAAAGTTAGTGGTTCGTTACTATCGACTGGCTCATTCGGAAATGTAAAAATTAATGGTAGTGGTTCAACTTTAGAATTAATAGGTGATGTAAGTAGTTCGTTAATTTCCACCGCTTCATTTGGCGCAGCAAACGTTACTAACGTAAACGCTACCGAACTTTATGGAACGATAAAAACCGCCGCACAAAATTCAATAACATCAGCCACAGGTTTAGTAACTTTAGGAAGTTCTTTAAATGCTTTAATAAGCGGTTCGGCAGTTGTAAACGCAGCTAATGTTAGTGGTTCCTTAACCTCCACAGGTTCTTTTGGTAAACTAAATTTAGTAGGTTCAGCTTCTGCGATAGAAATGATTGGAAATGTAAGTAGTTCATTAATATCAAGCGCTTCATTTGGCGCAGCGAACGTTACAAACGTAAACGCTACTGAACTTTACGGAACAGTAAAAACTGCTACTCAGAATTCCATAACATCAGCCACAGGTTTGATTACCTTAGGTAGTGATTTAAATGCTCTCATTAGTGGTTCAGCGGTGGTCAACGCCGCCAACGTAAGTGGTTCTCTAACATCCACAGGTTCATTTGGAACTGTGAATTTATTAGGTAGCGGTTCAAGCATTGAGGCTATCGGTAATATATCTAGCTCTTTGATTTCAACCGCATCATTTGGGTCGGTTAATGTCACAAACGTCAACGCTGCTGGAGGTGAACTCACAAACATTACAACATTGACGGCTGGTGGTGATTTAGATATTGGAGCGCATGGATTTAGGGCAAATACTTTAACTGCTGATGCACAAACCTCTGGAAGAGTTGCTATCTATGGTAGTAATGGATTATTAACAGAGGATAGTGATTTATCATTTTCAGGAAATACTTTAACGGCTACTAATATAAATGCAGGAAACATAAGTGGTTCACTCATTTCTACTGGCTCATTTGGAAATGTTAAAATTAATGGAAGTGGTTCAAGCTTAGAATTAATTGGAGATGTTTCAAGTTCGTTAATATCAAGCGCATCTTTTGGAACACTCAACACAACAAATGTAAACGCAACGGATGTCACAGCTACAGATTTAGTTAGTACAACTTTAACGACCACAACGATAAATGCCACAGGAGATATTTCGACATCTGGCTCTGTTTTTGCGAGAGAATTTCATACAGAATTTACATCCGCTAGTGTTGTTTTCGCTAGTGGTAGTAATAAATTTGGTGATAGTCAGGATGATGTTCACAGATTTACTGGTTCGATAGAAGTTACAGGCTCTTTATTATCGGTTACACCTGTAGGGGGAGTTAGTGGTTCACTAACATCAACGGCATCCTTTGGTTCGATTGTCACTCCAGGCGCAGTATCAGTTGGTTCATTAGACGCAGATGGTGGGGTAACAATTGATAATATTACAATAGATGGAACCGAAATAGATTTATCCTCAGGCAATTTAACAATAGATGTCGATGGTGATGTTGAGATAAATGCCGATGGGGGAGACGTAAATATAAAGGATGATGATGCTTCACTACTAAACATATCGTCCACAAAAGTTAGCGGTTCACTAACATCAACTGGTTCCTTTGGTAGGATAATTTTAGCTGGTTCAAGTTCATTACCAGCGATTGAGATGATTGGAAATGTATCTAGTTCCTTAATATCATCGGCTTCATTTGGCGCAGTAAACGCCACAAACATTAATAGTACGGAAGTATATGGAACAATAAAAACAGCAGCTCAGAATTCCATTACATCCGCTACTGGTTTAGTCACTTTAGGAAGTTCACTTAATACCTTAATTAGTGGTTCAGCGGTTGTGAACGCTGCTGATGTGAGCGGTTCCTTAACATCAACTGGCTCTTTTGGTAAATTGATATTAATCAATTCAGCATCAGCTATAGAAATGATAGGTCATATAACTGGCTCATCATTATCAAGCGCATCGTTTGGTAGAGGTAATTTTGGAACTTTGAGTGGGGTAATTGTTGATGGTAATTTAGATGTAAATGGTAGTCAAACAATAAGTGGTAATTTAACAGCTGACCACGCATCTAATGATTTTCAGATTGTCTCAACTAATGCTAGAGTTAAGGTTGAGGAAACAATTTTCTCAGGTAGTGATGTAACTATCGCAGGTAACTTAACTGTTGTCGGTACAACAACAAACAATACGGTCGCTGGATTAGATGTTCAGGCGGCGACCATAACGGTGTCAAGCGGAAGCACAAATAGTTCAGATATAGATGGGTCAGGTATTTTATTTGGTGACGGAGGAAGCGTAGCAAACATCAAATACAGACACACAGGAACGACAATAACTTCAAGCGTCGATTTCGAAGCACCATCGGCTAAGTTTGATGGTGGAGTCACCATAGATAATATTACGATAGACGGAACCGAAATAGATTTAAGCACAGGTGATTTGACTGTTGATGTGGCTGGAGATATAGAATTAAATGCTGATGGTGGCGATGTCATTGTAAAAGATGATGGTGACATTCTAGCAAATATTAGCGCAACTAAGATAAGTGGTTCAATATCCTCAACAGGTTCATTCGGAAGAGCAATTATCAATGATTCGGGTTCAAAAGCGTTAGAGATAGTAGGTAATCTAACTAGTTCGTTAATTTCAACTGGCTCATTTGGAAAAGTTACAAGCACAGATTTATTTGGAACCATACAAACCGCTACACAAAATTCAATAACCTCAGCAACTGGTTTGGTAACTTTAGGTAGCGCGTTAAATACATTGATTAGTGGTTCGGCGGTTGTGAACGCAGCTAACGTTAGTGGTTCATTACTATCGACTGGTTCATTTGGTAACGTAAAAATAAATGGTAGCGGTTCAACTTTAGAGTTGATAGGAGATGTTAGTAGCTCACTTATTTCAACAGCTTCATTTGGAACTCTAAACGTAACAAATGTTAACGCCGTTGGTGGTACATTGAGTAATATCGTAACCTTAACTGCTGGAGGAAATTTAGATATTGGCGCACATGGATTTAGAGCAAATACTCTCACCGCCGATAATCAGACTTCTGGACGTGTAGCAATATATGGTAGCAACGGATTACTATCAGAGGATTCAGATTTAACATTTAGCGGAGCGACATTAACCGCTACAAATATATCATCAACCACAATTCAGGCTGGAAACGTAAGTGGCTCGATAACTTCAACAGGTTCATTTGGTTCATTGGTGGTTGCTGATAAAGTGCAAGGGACACTAAACCTTACAGATTTAGATTTAACAGGTAACTTAGAGGTCGGTGGTAATATTTCAACATCAGGTTCAATCACAGCCAGAGAATTCCACACAGAGTTTGTAAGTGCATCAATTATTTTTGCCAGTGGTAGCACAAAATTAGGTGATACGCAAGATGATATACATAGATTTACTGGCTCAATCGAATCAACGGGTAGTTTAACAATTACATCCGCTAGTTTAAAAGTGGATTCTCAGGGAAATAACGAAATTGTAGGTGGTTTATATTTATCATCAGCAAGTGGGTCATTTTCAGGTTCGTTTACTGGCTCAGGTTTCGCAACCGTTGATGATGCGACCGCATTAGCAATAGCTTTAGGATAAGGAGATTATTTAAATGCCATATATAGGTAGAACACCAACGAATAGTGGACAGTTCGCATTGATGGATGAGATTTCTCAATCTTTTGATGGGAGTCAAACAGAATTCACCTGTAGTGTTGGTGCAACAGAGCAACAACCTGACGCCGCTAATGTTTTGATAACTTTAGGTGGTGTATTACAACACGCCAATGAAGCCTATACGATGAGTGGTTCACGAATAGTTTTTAGTGAGGCGCCGGATGCTAATACAAAATTTTATGGTATAATTACAGGTGAATCACAATTTATAAGAACAAATTCGATAGAAAATATTCACATAGCCGATAGCGCTCAGATTTCATCCTCTAAGTTAAGTTATTTTACGGATATTAATTCACCTTACGCATCAACCGCTTCGTTTGGAAGATTAACGTTAAATGATTCAGGCTCATCCTTAGATTTTGTTGGAGATGTATCTGGCTCATTAATTTCAACTGGTTCTTTTGGTAGTGTAAATGCTACCCACCTTAATGGGATATTGGAGGGCACTTTAGGGCCTGTGGCAAACGCTTTGATTAGTGGTTCCACGGTTGAAAATGCTCCAAATATTAGTGGTTCAATCACTTCAACGGGTTCTTTTGGAACGGTCAAAATAGTTGGTAGCGGTTCGAGCATAGAAGCGATTGGTGATGTATCAAGTTCATTAATATCCACCGCATCATTTGGTAGTGTTAACGCTACACATCTTAATGGTGTTTTTGAAGGAACCTTAGGGGCTGTAGCTAATGATTTAATAAGCGGTTCGACAGTTGTAAACGCTCCGAATATCAGCGGTTCCATAACATCTACTGGTTCATTTGGTTCATTAGTTGTCGTTGATAAGGTTCAGGGTAATTTAACTTTGGGTGGGAATCTGTTAGCTAGTGGTGATTTGGATATAGGTGCTCACGGATTTAGGTCAAATACATTGACCGCTGACAATCAAACATCAGGTAGGGTTGCTATCTACGGAACAAACGGATTACTATCCGAAGATTCAGATTTAACTTTTAGCGGAGCTACTTTAACTGCTACCAATTTATCAGCGACCACAATTTCAGCCACAGGTGACATATCAACATCAGGCTCTATTTTCGCAAGAGAATTTCATACGGAATTTACATCAGCTAGTGTGGTGTTTGCTAGTGGTTCTAATAAGTTTGGAGATGATAGCGGTGACACTCACAGAGTAACAGGTTCATTGTTGGTCTCTGGTTCGATAACTATGGGTGATGGTGATTTAACTGTTACGGATAATTTAGATGTTGACGGAACAACCAATTTAGATGTGGTTGATATTGATGGAGCAGTAGATATGGCTAGCACGTTAAACGTGGGGGGTCATTTATCAGCTAGTGCTGACATTTCTATCATAAAAGGTAACGCTATGTTACGAGTTGAGGAATCTGGTGGTTCTCAAGCTTACTTATTTAGTGGGGGTTCTTTTACGGCATTAAGAACAACCTCAAATACACCACTTCAGTTTGGAGCAAACTATAGTAGCGCTGATACTTTATTCATATCGCACTCAAAAGTTGGTATCGGTACAGATACATTTTTTAGTGATGGTTATAGTCACTTATCAATCAGAGGAAATGCGTCTGACGGAGTTAGTGGATTATCATTTCAGGTAGCAGGTACTAATGGGAGTGCTAGAAACTTCTCAATAACAGCTAATAACTCAGCCAACGGAGCATTAGACATAA
>MDSZ01171972.1_pt1 | contig 55253 bp, 51 predicted proteins | sample 811201 | NCBI WGS metagenome assembly MDSZ01 (sample SAMN05326647, study PRJNA326480) | marine metagenome | isolation source: seawater | place: Indian Ocean: North | collected 2010
AAACTCAAACGATAGAATAATTCTGAGTAAGGACAATATTAGGAGATATTTAAGATTTCTTCCAAGTAATTTATTTATAATTGATAAATTAAATGATAATTTTTGGGTTTTTAGAGGAGGAGGCTTTGGCCATGGTGTAGGTTTATCTCAATCTTCAGCAATAGAAATGGCCGAATCAGGATTAACATTTGAGAAAATATTAGCTCACTATTATCAAAATACTGAATTAAAAAAAATATATAATCTGTCTAGATAAAATATTATGACAAGAAAAAAAGTTTTAAAAATAAAAGATCTTAATAAAAGCTTTTCAAAAAATAGAAGATTTAAGTCTTCATTATTTTTAATTGCAAATATTCTAGTAGGATTAGCCCCCCATATTTTTAATAAAAAATCATATTTACCTTTAATTCTTGTAATTTCTTCCGTCGTTTTTATATATGGTTTATTTGTTATTTCAAATAATCGTCATAATAAAATTCAGCAAATAAAATCTGGCAGTTTTCAAAGAGATGAAGATTGGCCAACCCTTGATATCTTAGTCGCAGCTAGAGATGAACAGAATGTTATTCAGAGATTAATTGAAATGTTATTTAATTTAGATTATCCCTCAGAAAAATTAAACATTTACATAATTGATGATGGCAGCACTGATGATACATCTTTAATCTTAAATAACATATCTAAAAAATATCCAAAGTTAAATATCATAACTAGGACATCAGATGCTGGGGGAGGCAAGTCTGGAGCTTTGAATTATGCTTTACAATTTACATCTGGAGAATGGGTTTTTATCCTGGATGCAGATGCTCAATTAAGAAACGATACCTTAAAAAGACTTTTTCATTTTGCCTTTGATGGTTCATGGTCTGCTGTTCAATTGAGAAAATCAGTACTAAATACTGATAATACCTTTTTAACTAATGGTCAATCGATGGAGATGGTTATGGATGCAGTATTTCAATACGGTCGTTTATGCAGTGCTGGCGTTTCAGAACTGCGTGGTAATGGTCAACTAATTAAAAAAGACGTATTAATTTCTTGTGGTGCCTTTAATGAGGAAACTGTCACTGATGATCTTGATTTGAGCATTCGATTATTATTGGCAAAATCTAAAATCGGTATATTATGGGATCCACCAGTTATGGAAGAAGCTGTTGAAAGCTTTTCGGCTTTATTTGCTCAACGTCAGAGGTGGGCTGAAGGAGGTTTGCAAAGGTTTTTTGATTATTTAAAGGAGCTAATTTTTGGTAAATTAGATTTTTCTCAGAAATTTGATCTCACATATTTTGTCATTCTGCAATACTCTTTACCAATTATTTCAGTAGTTGATATTTTATCCAGTATTTATTTTGATCAAAATATTGTGTATTGGCCAATTTCGCTTACGGCGTTTTGTGTATCTGGAATAGCTTGTTTCTATGGTTGTTACAGGAAGAACGAGGGTCCAACTATTCCAAGACCAACCTTCAGAAGAATGGTTTCTTTTTTAGCATACTTGTCACATTGGTTTGTAATTATTCCATATGTAACTTTCAAGATGTCAATTTTCCCAAAAAAGATTCTTTGGAAAAAAACTTTGCACAAAGGGATTTAGTTAATCTTGAAAATCAATAATCTCCCCATTAAAAAAGTTTGCTAAATTTTCAGGACTTTTTGTATTTTCAGATTTATGATTATCCTTGTTTAATTGAGTTTGAGATTCAATAATTTCAGTTTTTTCATTTTTCTTGCTTTCATTTTTATTTGTTTTAAGCAATTTAGCATCAGAATTAGGTTGAAAATCTCTCTCACTTATAAAATTTATTTTCATTTTGTTTCCAAATATTTGTTTGACTGCGTCATCTATCAAAGGTTTTCTGCTTTTGATCATATTTTCCCAATTAGGTGCTAGAGATATTTCAATAGAATCTTTAAAAATTCCAACTAATTTAGCCTGTTGAGATAAGAGCATTCTTGTTGATGGCAGTTCGATTTTTGTCAAAATTAGAGTCCATTTTTCTGCAAGGTCTTGATCACTTTTCGACGTGAATTTGGAGTTTGTTTTTACTTCAGGATTAGGAGTATGATCGGTGGCTTGGTTTTCTTCTTTAATAGATTCATTGTTCTCTTTGGGATTATTATTTTGTGAAAACTGCTTATCATGATTGTTTAAATGAGAAGAACTTATAATTTTTTGTCTGTTATTAGAGTTTTCATCTCTGTTTGAGACGTCATCATGTATTTCTAATAAGCTTGTTAAATTAACCTCAAGCCACAGTCTCGGTTGGTTGCTAGTTTTAATTTGGTATTCGATATTTTTGAGTTTTTTGTGCCAACTAATAACTCTTGATTTGTTAATTAATTCTGCAATTTTGGTTAATGTTGGGTAGAAGTCCTCAGATGTATAGAATAACTCAGAATAATCGTCATTTTTGCTCTTAAGTAATAAATCGCGTGTCACATTTAATAATCCCTCAAGTATCTCACGGGGCTCATTTCCTAAGTCATACAACTTAGCGCAGCTTGTGATTAGTCTCTCTGGATCATTATTTATTAGGGAATTAATTAAATCAATTAAATCATTTTCCGAAACTTCTCCAAGAAGTTGCTCAACGTTCTTTTTTGTTATCCCATTCGGCATCAAACTTAGTTGATCCAATAAGCTTTGAGCATCTCGCATCCCACCATTGGCTCTTTTAGAAATAAGTTTAATTGCCTTATTCTCAAAAACTATAGATTCTCTTTTGGCTATGTCTAGAAGATGTTTATAAATTGCTTCATTGTTAATTCTTCTAAAGTCATATCGTTGACATCTACTTTGAATTGTATTTAGCACTCTCTCAGGATTTGTTGTCGCAAGGATAAAAACAACGTTTGTAGGAGGTTCTTCTATTGTTTTCAATAATGCATTTGATGCTGCCGTTGAGAGCATATGACATTCATCAATAACGTAGACTTTCCATCTTGCTTGCGTGGGGGCAAATCTAGCTCTTTCAATAATATCTCTGATATTTTCAACTCCAGTATTTGAAGCAGCGTCAATTTCAATAATATCTAATGCTATTCCTTCAGATATGTTTTTACATAATTCACATTGATTACATGGATTTGGATTTGGCTCGCTATGGTTTAGACAGTTTAAAGATTTTGCGAGTATTCTTGCACTTGAAGTTTTACCAGTTCCACGCGGACCGCTAAATAAATAAGCAGGAGCAATCTTTTTTGACAATAATGCTTGTTTTAAGGTTGATGAAATTATGTCTTGACCAACAAGTTCGCCTAGATTATTAGGTCTATATTTTTGATGAAATGGCTTATGAATATTTACCATTAAAGACTACAGGATCATAGTTTGTTAAATATTAAAATTATATCTTTATTATCTATGCAGATTCTTGTCTAATTCTATTTTTGCCTGCTGGCAGTTTTACAATCTTAGATGAAAAAAGATTATCTACCATTTTTTCAGTGATAGTGAATTCTTTAACCTCTTTTTGAGAGGGTAAAGAAAACATTTGATCTAGCATAAGTTCTTCTATAATTGATCTTAGAGCTCTAGCACCTGTCTTTCTAGAGAAAGCTTCTTTAGCAATTGCTTTTACGGATCCTGGCTCAAACTTAAGTTTCACATCATCCATACTTAATAAAGCTTGGAATTGCTTTACTAAAGCATCTCTTGGTTCAGTCAGTATAGATTGCAGAGTATCCTCATTAAGTGGATCTAAAACTGCACATACTGGAATTCTGCCTATAAACTCTGGGATAAGACCATATTTTACTAAGTCGTCCAGTTCTAAATTCTTGAGAGCCTCTCTAGGGTCTAATGTCTTCTTAGAGTCTTCTATCGATTTCTCTTGTGGGGTTGTGAAACCAATAGAATGTTTCCCTAATCTTTTTTGTACAATGTCATCAAGTCCAATAAAGGCTCCGCCGCATATAAATAAAATCTGACTCGTATCAATTTGAATACAATCATGGTAAGGATGTTTTCTCCCCCCTTGTGGTGGAACATTGGCTACTGTTCCTTCAAGCATTTTAAGTAAAGCTTGCTGAACGCCTTCTCCAGAAACATCTCTTGTGATAGATGGGTTTTCACTTTTTCTAGCAATTTTATCAATTTCATCAATATAAATTATTCCTCGTTGAGCAAGTTCAACATTCATTTCCGATTTCTGCAGAAGTCTTAGTAGAATATTTTCAACATCTTCACCAACATAACCCGCCTCTGTAAGTGTTGTTGCGTCGGCAACGGCAAAAGGAACATCAAGAAATTCTGCTAATGTTTGCGCAAGTAGTGTCTTACCACTTCCAGTAGGGCCAATTAATAAAATATTTGATTTCTGTAATTTTGTTTCTTGAAAATCATTAACTTTCTTAGTTTCATCTTTCTCATTTATTTTCCAAGCTAACCTTTTATAGTGATTATAAACTGCTACTGAAAGAATTTTTTTCGCAGCTTCTTGACCAACTACTTGTTTGTCAAGAAAATCCTTAATTTCAATCGGCTTTGGAATTGTTGTGATCTTTAGTGAATCATTAGTTTCAGGATAGTTTTCAGATATTTTTTTCTTAACCTGTGGGGCATTTTGATTAGTTTTTGATTGGGATTCAATCAATTCTTCGTCTAATATTTCATTGCATAGATCAATGCATTCATCACAAATATATACTCCTGGACCTGCTATCAGTTTCCTAACTTGATCTTGTGATTTGCTGCAAAAGGAGCACTTAAGATGGGCGTCGAATTTAGCCATCGATGTTATTTTTAATTTATTGAGGGAATGTCTATGCCCTTTATACAAGGATTGCTTATAAAATTCAATTCGTCATCAAAATCTTAAAGTATTTCTTTTACTTGTCATTTTTGATAACTTTGTCAATTAACCCGTATTCAACTGCTTCTTGAGGCGATAAAAAATAATCTCTTTCAGTATCCTCTATAATTTTTTCAAGAGGTTGTCCAGTGTGCCCTGCAAGAAGTGTGTTTAAAGTTTTCTTTAGATAAAGTATTTCTTTGGCTTGAATCTCTATTTCAACTGCTTGCCCTTGAGCGCCTCCTAGAGGTTGATGGATCATAATTCTTGAATTAGGTAATGCTAATCTCTTGCCCTTTTGGCCACCTGAGAGTAAGAAAGCTCCCATGCTAGCAGCAACTCCAAAACAAATTGTTACTATGTCTGGAGATATTTGTTGCATAGTGTCATAAATGGCCAACCCAGCAGTAACTGAACCTCCTGGTGAATTTATATAAATTTGTATGTCTTTATTGGGATCTTCTGCTTCTAAGAAAAGTAATTGTGCGACAAGAGAATCAGAAACTTGGTCGTTTATTTCAGTGCCTAAGAAGATAATTCTTTCTCTAAGTAGTCTTGAATATATATCAAAAGCTCTCTCACCTCTCCCTGACTGCTCAATTACAGTTGGGAGGGCTGAATTGGAAATCTTATGTAATTGGTTAAAATTATCTTGGTTAATAATAGGGTGTTTTTTCTCAGAATTAATCACAACTTTACCTATTTGAGAATACATTTATAATCTAAAAGTTTTTTTGAATATTAGTTGGATATTTCATAAATTATTTTTTTTCTTTTGAGGATTTAGTCTTCTTCGGTTCCGTTTTTTTTGTTTTGGATGTTGATGTTTTAGTCGTTTTTGTTGCTTTAGGTTTTTTTTGCGTGGTTTCTACTATTTGAGAATTTTCCTCCAACCATTTGATTAACTTATCTTTTAAAAGGTCATTTTTTAGAACCTCTCTCAATTTTTCTATATCTATTGCCTTTGAGGATTTTTGAATGTCCTCTTCAAATTCTTCTAATTTCAGTTTAATTTCTTTTTCATTGACAGTAATTTTTTCACTCTCTGATAATGCCTTTAATGATAAATTACGCAATACATTCTTTTCCGCTTGAGGTCGACTTGATTCTGCCAGTGATTTAATAACTTCTGGAGTAAAAGTTGATTTTACATCTAATCCTTGTTGAGCAAATCTTTGTGCAGTTTGTTCAATATTGTTTCTCACCTCTGCATCTATCATTGACTTTGGTATGTCAACCTCAAGTTCTTTGGTTAGAGCATCTATTAAAGCTTCTGTTCTTATATTTTTCTGAGTATTTTCAAAGTTTGCTTTTAATTGTTCTTCAATTTCTTTTTTTAATTCTTTAAGTGTGCTTTTATCGCTTGATTGCTTGGCGAATTCATCATTAAGTGGAGGTAGCTCTTTGGTTTTTAGGTCATTAAGGCTGATTTCAAAAATAGCTTCTTTAGCTCTTGACTCTTCGTGAGCATAATCTGCTGGAAATGTCAGGTTTAGCTTTTTCTTTTCGTTTATCTTCATACCTACGATTCCCTCAACAAAGCCTGGGATCATTTTATTTTTCTCTAACTCTAAATCCATAGAATCAGTAGATCCGCCTTCAATCTTTTCTTTACTATCTTTGTAAATGCCTTCAAAGCTCACCACTGCAATATCACCCATTTTGGCAGCTCGATTATTAATAGGTACAATAGTAGCTAATTGATTTCTTGATTTTTCAAGAGCCTCATCAACGCTTTTAGGATCAAAAATAGATTTGGTAACTTTTACTTTTAAATCTTTGGTTTGTTTTAATTTGAGTTCTGGTGCAATATCTGTCTGAAGAACTATTTTCAATGTTTCATTTGGATTGAATCTCTCTAATACTGATTCAAAACCTTCCTCCAACTCAGGTTCGCAAAGGGGTTCGATTGATTTTAGTTTTAAAGCTTCATTCCAGGATTTATCAATGATCTTTTCTAAGGCTGATGCATGTAATTGAGTTAAACCAATTCTTTGAATTAGAACTTGTTTTGGAATTTTACCAACCCTAAATCCCGGAATTCTAGCTGAGCGGCTTATTGAAATGATAGTTTCATCAATACAAGTTTTGCATGAGCTTGATGGGATTTCTAATTCCACTGAAATTCTGCTTTTTGGAAGTGAATTTGTTTTTACTACTAACGATTCTTTAGCCATGTGTGAATTTTTTTCTTTAAAATAGATTAGAGACTTAATTATTTCACATTAAGTGATTTAGTTGAAAGTTAACTTTTTTGGTAAAGTTAGAAACATCGTTTGAATTTTGTCCTGTCATCAAACTAATGTAGTGAGAAAATCATCTTTTTTACCATCTAGACCCCTTAATGTTGCTATTCTAGGATCCTCAGGTGCAGTTGGAACAGAATTACTAAAAATTCTTGAAGAAAGAAATTTTCCAGTTAAGGATATTGTTTTGCTTTCATCCTCAAGATCAGCAGGGAAAATAATTAAGTGGAGAGGAGAAGATTGTGTGGTTCAAGAGACAAAGGAGAAATTGTTCAAAAATATAGATTTAGTTTTTGCATCTGCAGGAGGTTCAATATCAAAAAAATGGGTTGATGTGATAAAGAGTGAAAATGCAATATTAATAGATAATTCGAGCGCGTTTCGTTTACAAAAAGATGTTCCTTTAGTTGTTCCAGAAGTAAATCCTCATGATGCTTATAAACATAATGGCATCATTGCTAATCCAAACTGTACGACAATTTTGTTGACATTAGTTTTATCGCCACTTAATGCTCTTTCAACAATAAAAAGAATAATTGTGTCAACCTATCAATCGGCAAGCGGCGCAGGTCAAATGGCAATGGAGGAATTGAAATTTCTTACAAATAAATTTCTTGATGGTGATCCTCAAAAAAGCACTATATTACCCTACTCTTTAGCATTTAATCTTTTTTTGCATAATTCCAAGATGCTTGAAAATGATTATTGTGAAGAAGAAATGAAAATGATAAATGAAACTAGAAAAATTCTCAATCTTCCGAATTTAAAACTTTCATCTACGTGTGTTCGTGTCCCCGTTTTAAGAGCCCATTCAGAGTCAGTTAATATTGAATTTGAAAAAGAGGTTACACCTTGTGAAGCACTTACAAAACTCCAAGACTCATGTGGGGTCAGGATTATTAATGATTACAATTCAAATAGATTTCCAATGCCAGATGATGTTGTAGAACAGGATGATATTGCAGTTGGTAGGGTTAGAAAGGATTTAAGTAATCCTAATGCATTAGAATTATGGTTATGCGGTGATCAAATAAGAAAAGGAGCAGCCCTTAATGCTGTACAAATAGCGGAGATACTTCTTCAGAAAAATCATGGATGAACAGAAAAGTAATTTAGTTAGACCTTTTGGCAGAATTTTAACTGCAATGGTAACTCCCTTTGATAGAAATGGAGAAGTTGATTATGACTTAGCTGTAAAGCTTGCAAATCATCTTATTGATAATGGATCTGATGGTATAGTTTTGTGTGGAACAACGGGTGAATCGCCTACTCTTTCTTGGAGCGAACAATATGAATTATTTATCGCGATAAAAAGTTCTTTAAATTCTAAGGCTAGGATTTTAGTTGGTACTGGAAGTAATAGTACCGCAGAAGCAGTAGTTGCTACTCAAAAAGCATTTCATTCAGGAGCTGATGGGGCTTTAGTTGTGGTGCCCTATTACAATAAACCTCCTCAAGAAGGTTTATTTGAGCATTTCAGTGCTATTGCAACATCTGCTCCTGATCTTCCATTAATGCTCTACAACATTCCAGGCAGAACTGGATGTAATCTCCAACCTGAGACTGTTAATAAACTTATGAAATATTCAAATATTTTTAGTATTAAAGCAGCAAGCGGTAGAATAGAAGAAGTAACAGAGTTAAGAACCCAATGTGGTTCTAAACTTTCTATTTATAGCGGAGATGATTCATTACTATTACCTATGCTATCTGTTGGGGCGGTAGGAGTAGTAAGTGTTGCAAGTCATCTAGTTGGTTTGCAAATTCAACAGATGATCAAGTGTTTTGAAATGGGCAACCATCAAAATGCTCTTGAAATTCATGAGAAATTGCAACCTCTTTTCAAAGCTCTTTTTATGACCACAAATCCAATACCTATCAAAGCTGCTTTGGAATTTTCTGGATGGAGCGTGGGTTCTCCCAGAAGTCCACTCACCCCACTTAATAAAAATATGAAAGAAAGGCTCTTATTTATTCTGAAATCCTTACAATAAGGAAATTATCAGATTTGAGATTTAATTCTATTAAAATTATTTAAATCTCAGCAAGAATTCTATAACTTTAAAAATCATGCAATCTAGATTAAACCCAATATCAGATGGATCAAAAAATCAACGTCCACAAAATAAAAGTAATGCGCCTGCATTAAGAGTCATTCCCTTAGGTGGTCTCCATGAAATTGGAAAGAATACTTGTGTTTTTGAATATCAGAATGAATTAATGTTGGTTGATGCTGGATTAGCCTTTCCATCAGACGGAATGCATGGAGTCAATGTGGTTATGCCAGATACTACTTTTCTAAGAGAAAATCAATCTAGAATTAAGGGGATGATTGTAACTCACGGTCATGAAGATCATATTGGTGGAATATCTCATCACCTAAAGCACTTTAATATTCCAATTATTTATGGGCCAAGATTAGCTATGTCAATGCTAAGAGGGAAAATGGAGGAAGCTGGAGTCGCGGATCGTACAACCATACAAACCGTTAGTTCGAGAGATGTTGTTAAAATTGGCCAACATTTTTCTGTTGAATTCATTCGTAATACTCACTCAATTTGTGATAGTTTTTCTCTTGCTGTGAAAACTCCTGTGGGCACAGTAATATTCACTGGTGATTTTAAATTTGATCATATGCCTGTTGATGGAGAACAATTTGATATAGAGAGGATGGCATACTATGGAGAACAAGGGATTTTATGTATGTTCAGTGATTCAACGAACGCTGAGGTACCAGGCTTTTGCCCTTCTGAAAAAACCATCTATCCATCGTTAGAAAACCATATAAAAAATGCAAAGGAAAGAGTAATAATTACAACTTTCGCAAGTTCAGTACATAGGGTTACTATGTGTCTTGAGCTAGCTATGAAACATGGAAGAAAAGTTGGTTTATTAGGTAGATCTATGATTAACGTTATTGCTAAAGCAAGAGAAATTGGCTACATGAAATGCCCTGATGATTTGTTTGTTCCTATTAAACAAATCAGAGATTTACCTGATAGAGAGACAATGTTGTTAATGACAGGTAGTCAGGGTGAACCTATGGCTGCATTAAGCAGAATTTCCAGAGGTGAACATCAACATGTTCAACTTAAAACAACAGATACAGTTATATTTTCTGCAAGTCCCATACCAGGCAATACTATTTCTGTTGTAAATACAATTGACAGACTAATGAAGCTGGGTGCAACAGTCGTCTATGGCAAAGGCGAAAATATACACGTTTCTGGCCATGGTTTTCAAATGGATCAGAAGTTAATGCTTGCTCTTGCTAAACCTAAGTTTTTTGTCCCAGTCCATGGCGAACATAGAATGTTGGTTAGTCATGGTAAAAGTGCTCAGATAATGGGTGTTCCAAAAGATAATATTCTTATAATTGAGAATGGAGATGTAGTTGAATTAACTCCAGATTCCATAAGAAAAGGTGACCCTGTTAAGGCGGGTGTTGAGTTGCTAGATAATTCTCGTAATGGAATAGTTGATGCTCGTGTCTTAAAAGAAAGGCAACAATTAGCTGGTGATGGAGTTGTTACCGTATTAACTCCAATAAGTACAGACGGGAAAATGGTTGCTCCTCCAAGGGTTAACTTAAGAGGGGTTGTTACCACCGCTGATCCTAGAAAAATGTCAATGTGGACAGAAAGAGAGATAAATTGGGTCTTAGAAAATAGATGGAAGCAATTGTCCAGACAGACAGGACCAAGGAATTTCGAAGTTGATTGGATAGGTGTTCAGAGAGAGATTGAATCAGGACTGAGCAGAAGAATGAGGCGTGAATTACAAGTTGAACCGTTAATCCTTTGTCTAGTCCAACCTGCCCCAAGTGGTACACCTCAATATAAGCCCAGGAATATTGAAGAAAATAATAATCATAGAAAGAATAAAACTAATAATTATTCAAATAAACAAGTAGTTTCAAATAAACAAGTAGTTTCAAATAATCCTAATTATCAATCATCTAAAAACCAAGACTTAAGTTCTTCTGATGAAACTAAAGATGAGCCAATATCGGGAAGGACTAGAAGAAGAAGATCTGCTTTAACAACTTAGCTTGTAATGTAAATATATTTTTTGTTCCACACTATTTTAAATTCTTTAGCTAAATCCATCTTCCCTCTATCTTTATTTTCTATCTTCACTGAGAAATCCTCAATTACTTTTGAGCTCAGCTGTTTTGGATACTCTTTTTTTATAAAGTTATTCAAAATAGTTGATCTGGCTTCAAATCCCAAATTTAAAAAGATTTCCCTATCAATTCCCTCTTGGCTGCTACATGCTTTTAATGCCAATTCACAGAGATCTCTTTGCTCAAAATGATATTTGTTCATTTTTCCAATAAAAATGTTAATTCTTTTATTACACCCTGGATAAATTTTTTCTAAATCTGCAAGTAAATTAAGCCTTATTAAATTTCTTTTAATTTTTTTATCATAGTTTGAAGGATCTTCCCATATTGGAACGTCAAGTGATTGACAGATTTTATAAGTATCATCTCTGCTGAAAAAAAGAATTGGCCTTACGAGATTATATTTATTCATTAAGATTCGTTTTTTTGGTATACCAGAAAGTCCAGCATAGTTACTACCTCTAGCTAAGTTGAGCAAAAATGTTTCTGCATTGTCTGTACTTGTGTGGCCAGTAAGAATATAAGTTTTTAATTTAGATTCTTTTTCTAAAAATATCTCGTCTGCCTTTTCGCATAATTTCTTGTATCTCCAATCTCTCGCTTTTTCTTCAGTTGATATATCAATATTTGCCTCATCAATATAAATTGGGATATTCTTATTCATACAAAAATTCTTCACTTGAGAAGCAAATTCTTTTGATTCTTCATGCCATTTGTGGTCTCCGTGCCAGACATATATAGACCAGTTATGGTAGCTTTTGATGTCTACGCAAAGTGATAAAAGTGCCATAGAATCTTGCCCACCCGAAACTGAAATAAGTAGATTGGATCCTTGAGGAATTAAATGTTTATCTTTTAAAAATTCCTTATGAAATTGATGATGCCAGTGGGACCAATTTCTTTTTGATCTTGTCTTTGTCATTTGTATGAGTCAAATAATATTTTTTAAGAAATGCACTGTTTTCATAAAACAATGTCACAATCGGTTTATAAATATTTTATTGACATGAGTTTAATTAATCAATTACCACAATCTCTGCAAAAACAACTTGAGTATAAATCATTACTTAAGGTAATTTCTGGACTGAATAATTTTGATATTTGCTCTGTTAAATTGATTTCAGAAGCTGCTCAATTAGGAGGAGCTGATTTGGTGGATTTAGCCTGCGAAACTAAGTTGATCGAATCTGTTCTTGAAGTCACTACTTTACCTATTTGTGTGAGTGCGGTACAGCCAGAATTATTCTTAGATGCTGTAAAAGCTGGAGCAACATTAATAGAGATTGGCAATTTTGATTCATTTTATGAAAAAGGAATTATTTTTACTGCTAAAAGTGTTTTAGAAATTACAAAAAAAACCAGAGATCTTTTACCTACTACTCCTCTTTCAGTGACTGTTCCACATAACATATCTCTAGATAAACAAGTTGAACTTGCAATGCAATTAGTTTTAGAGGGAGCAGATATAATTCAAACTGAAGGAGGTAAGAATTCTAAACCATATAGTCCCGGTATACAGGGGTTTTTTGAAAAGTCTGTACCATCGTTGGCATCAACTTATGCAATAAACAAAGAATTCGTGGCCCATGATATTCATACGCCAATTATGAGTGCCTCTGGTTTGTCTCAATTAACCTGTCCTTTAGCAATTGCTTGCGGAGCATCAGCTGTTGGGGTCGGGTCTGTAGTAAATAAGTTAGATGATTTGGTTGCTATGGCTGCAGCTGTTAGAGGATTAAAGGAATCTTTATCTAAAACTGAAATTAATCAAAAAATTTCTTAGACTATGCTTCCATAGCAATTTTTAATGAAGAAATATTTTCTAGATGCACCTTATGAGCCAAAAGGAGATCAGCCAGGAGCTATCCAGCAATTAGTAGAAGGTATAAATAGTGGACAAAAGTTTCAAACGCTGTTGGGCGCCACAGGTACAGGTAAGACATTTACTATCGCTAATGTTATTGAACAAACTGGTAGACCTGCTCTTGTTTTAGCTCATAACAAAACTTTAGCAGCTCAATTATGTAATGAATTAAGGCAGTTTTTTCCTAAAAATGCCGTTGAATACTTTATCTCTTATTATGATTATTATCAGCCTGAAGCTTATGTACCTGTTAGTGATACTTATATAGCTAAAACTGCATCAATTAATGAAGAAATAGATATGCTGAGGCACTCTGCCACTAGATCTCTATTTGAGAGAAGAGATGTGATTGTGGTTGCTTCAATTAGTTGCATTTATGGCCTAGGGATACCCAGTGAGTATTTGAAAGCAGCTGTCGTTTTTAAAACAGGTGAGACAATTAATCTAAGATCATCTTTAAGAGAATTAGTAAATAATCAATACATTAGAAATGATATTGAAATAGCTCGAGGTAGATTTAGGATTAAAGGAGATGTTTTGGAGATTGGCCCAGCATATGAAGATAGAATTATAAGAATTGAATTTTTTGGAGATGAAATTGAATCTATTAGATATGTTGATCCTTTAACAGGTGAAATACTTGAAAGTCTTGAATCTATCAGCGTTTATCCAGCGAAACACTTTGTTACCCCAAAAGATAGATTAGATAGTGCAGTTAAAGCAATTAAACAAGAACTGAAAGATCAATTGCATATTTTCACTAATGAAGGAAAATTGTTAGAGGCACAGCGATTAGAACAAAGAACTAAATATGATTTAGAAATGCTTAAAGAGGTAGGATACTGCAATGGTGTGGAGAATTACGCCAGGCATTTGTCGGGTAGGGCTGAGGGAACACCTCCTGAATGCCTAATTGATTATTTTCCCGATGACTGGTTGTTAGTAATTGATGAAAGTCATGTAACTTGTCCACAGTTACACGCAATGTACAATGGCGACCAATCCAGGAAAAAAGTTTTGATAGATCATGGGTTTAGGCTTCCGAGTGCTGCAGATAATAGACCCTTAAAATGTGAAGAGTTCTGGGATAAGTCAAAGCAGGCTGTTTTTATAAGTGCTACTCCAGGTCAATGGGAATTAGATCAATGTAATGGAAAATTTGTAGAGCAAGTTATAAGACCAACTGGTGTTTTAGATCCGATAATTGACGTTCGACCCAGTGAAGGTCAAATTGATGACCTTTTATCAGAAATTCGTTTAAGGGCTGAAAAGAATCAAAGGGTACTTGTAACTACTCTTACTAAGCGAATGGCAGAAGACCTAACTGACTTTTTATCTGATAAAAAAATAAGAGTGAGATATCTACATTCAGAGATACATTCAATTGAGAGGATTGAAATAATTCAGGATCTTAGATTAGGTGAGTATGATGTTTTAGTTGGTGTTAATCTTTTGCGTGAAGGTCTAGATTTGCCAGAAGTATCTCTAGTAGCAATTTTAGATGCAGATAAAGAAGGATTTTTAAGAGCAGAGAGATCTTTAATACAAACTATTGGTAGAGCAGCAAGACACGTTGAGGGGGTGGCTTTACTCTATGCAGATAACTTTACTGATTCTATGAGAAGAGCAATCTCCGAGACTGATAGAAGAAGAAAAATTCAAAAAAAATATAACGAATTAAAAGGAATTACTCCTAGAGCTGCAGGTAAAAAAGTTGAAAATTCAATTTTATCTTTCTTGGAACTGTCAAGAAAGTTAGACTCTACAGGTTTTTCTAAAGATCTCATTAATATTGTAAATAATAAGACAGACGAAATTATAAACGCCTCGAATGATCAATGTCTTTTAGAAGAGATGCCTGATTTAATTGAGAAATTAGAACTGAAGATGAAAAATGCGGCGTCAGATCTCAATTTTGAAGAGGCAGCACATTTGAGAGATAGAATAAAGAAACTTCGCGAAAAATTAACCCGTAACAAATAAATTATTTGTTCAAGCCAAAATAATCATGAATTGCTCTAACAGCTAAATCACAATCTTTTTCTAAAACTATACAGGAAGTTCTTATTTCACTTGTAGCAATCATTTCAATATTGATATCCTCCGTAGCTAATGCTCTAAATATCTTACCAGCAGTGCCAACTTTGAATGCCATTCCAGCTCCTACCGCACTGACTTTTGCAATTTCTGGTCCATCTTCAATGATCAATCCAGGTAGTTTTTTTATTAGAGATTTAAACACTATATCTGCATTTTTTCTGTCATCTTTATTTATTGTAAAGCTAATATCTTTTGTTTTTGTTGTTTTACTTCTATCGGATTGTACTATTGTATCGAAAATTAAATTCGCCTCGGCTAAAGCCAAACAAATGGAGGCAGCAACACCAGGTTTATCTGGTAAATCTCGAAAACTAACCTGAACTTGATTCTTATCCAGAGCGATTCCTCTAACTTCAGGTTCATCTCTATATTGTGTTACGGGGTTAATAAAAATTTGGCTTTTATCAAGTTTAAATTTTTCACCTACGGATCTAATCGCTTTAGATATATCTTGCAAATCAATTACACAACTAACCTTGATTTCACTTGTTGCTATTAATCTAAGATTTATATTTGCCTTGGATAGAGTATCAAATAATTCAGCTGAAACACTAGGTCTTCCCATGATTCCTGCTCCTTGAATACTCAATTTGGTCATATCTCGTGTGTAATGATATTTTCCTCCCAAGCTTTTAATAATTAATTCACATTGCTCAATAGTTGGTTGTAAGCTTTTTTCTGAGACTGTAAAAGTAATATCGTTACTACTTCCATCATGTGTCGCTTGAATTATTAAATCGACATTTACAGCTGCTTCGGATAACTTTTCAAAGATTTGAGCAGCCACTCCTGGCTTGTCGGGTAGTTCGGACAAGCCAAAAATTACTTGATTTTCTATTATTTCCAAACTATTGACAGTTTTGGTAAGCTCTAATCCTCCTCTAGAAAGCTTGAGGGGTTCTATATTACTTTTTAATAATGTCCCTGGTTGGTTAGTTTCGCTTGATTTTACAAAAAGTTTTATCCCATAGTTCCTTGCTATTTCTACTGCCCTGGGATGCAAAACTGATGCACCAACGCTAGCCAGTTCTAGCATTTCTTCGCAACTGATCTGATCAAGTAATTTTGCGTCTTTTACTATTCTCGGGTCTGTTGTTAAGACTCCAGGAACATCGGTAAATATCTCGCATGATTCTGCCCCGAGTGCAGTTGATAATGCGACAGCGGATGTATCAGAACCACCTCTACCTAGAGTTGTAATTTCCATTGAGCCATTATGACTCAAACTTGCCCCCTGAAACCCAGCTACAACTACTATGAATCCTTGATTTATGAAGTCTCTGATTCGATCTGTCTCTATTTCTAAAATTCTAGCTTTCCCATGAATTGATTCTGTAATAATTCCGACTTGACTACCAGTCATAGAAACAGCTGCTAACCCACATTCATTTAAAGCCATAGATAAAAGAGCAATTGTTACTTGTTCACCTGTCGAAAGAAGCATATCTAGTTCTCTTCTAGATGGATTTTTACTTATTGATTGAGCTAGCTGGTTTAAATTATCAGTCGATTGTCCCATTGCAGAAACAACAATTACTATGTCGTTCCCCATCTCTTTGCTGAGAGTTATATCTCTGGCAATTTTTTTTATTTTATTTATATCACCTACAGAAGTACCACCAAATTTTTTTATTAGTAAAGACATGATTTAATTATTTAGTCCAGATTTTCATTAAGAGTGATTAGATTTTCTGTAAAAACATTTATTGGATTGTTTCCTTTTTTAAGTAATGATTCAATATTTAATAATCCTATCATTACATTTATCAAGAATTTAGGTGAACTATTTTTAACTTTCTTTTTAATATAAAAAATTCTTTTTGGGTTAGTTATACCCGCAAGCTTACAGACTTTATCATTATCTTTCTCGTTAAATAATAGTAATACAATTGTATGTATTCTTAATTGGCTAATTAATCCAGCAATTAATCTTAGTGGTGGTTCACCTTTTATTAATAAGTAATTTATTTCTTCAACAGCCTGAAGAATATTTTGTTCAATCAGACAATCAATTACTTTAAAAAGATTTGTTTGATGATCATTGAATAATTTTTTAATATCACTAATTTTAAGTAAAACTTTCTCGTCTGATATATTTTCATTTTTTGCCAAAAGATATAGTTTAATTTTTACTAATTCGTTCACTAACCTACTACTTTCTATACCTATGGTTTCTAAAAGTTCTTGGGAAGCAAATTCATCCAATTGTATATTTAATTTATTTGCTTCATTCTTAATGTATGCAATTTGACTGCCTTTATCCCATAAATCTGGCAAGTTGAATGATATCTCAGAAGCTTTTTTGTTATTTACAAGTTCTTTTAACAGTTTGGTTGCTTTGATCCTTGAATCTGGTTTAGAGGTATTTTGCATAATTAAATATGAGGATTGTGGAATATTTTTTAAACATTGTTCGAATTTATATGTCACCTCATCATTCTTATTATTAAAAAGAGGATTATTTCTAATTACAATCACTCGACTACCATCACCTAGCGGCGATGTTTGTATTTCTTCAAAAGCTTGTAATACTTGATTCCAGTCTTCACCATTAAGTTTGCTTACATTGAGATCTCTCCAAGTTTTAGAAACGTTCTTATTTATTATTTTCTTAATCTCAGTATCGCAAGCATTAGTGTCATTGCCCCATATAATGTGAATTGGCATATTTACTTTATGAAAAAGAATTTTATTTAATTATGACTTCTTTTTGAGGAAATTTTTTTTTATGACTAAAGATCATCCTATTTTTTTGGAGAGTATTGAATTTATTAGATCAAATTTGGATCCTCTTGAATTTAATTATCTTGAAACAAAAGTACTTGAGAGACTGATTCATACTTCTGGTGACTTTTCAATTAAGGAGCTCTTGAGTTTCAGTAATAATGCTTGTAAGTATGCTCTAAATGCTTTGAAGAATGGAGCACCAATATTAACTGATACAGATATGGCAGCTATTGCTTTAAAATCTATGGTCAAAAGAACAGGGAAAAATGTTGTTTATTCTGCCATGAAATGGGGTAATGATAATAATGATTCCGCATTAACAAAAACTGCATATGGTATTGAAAAAGGTTGGTCTTTTTTGTCAAAGGAGTTTTGTGGTAATCTTTCTCCAATTGTAATTTTTGGTAGTTCTCCAACTGGCCTAGAAAAATTATTAGATATTTTAGAAAAAACTAATCAAAGGCCAAGTTTAATAGTTGGTATGCCTGTAGGATTTATTGGAGTTGAGAGAGCTAAAACAAGACTTAAAAAAACAACTTACCCATATATTATTTTAAATTCTTCAAGAGGGGGAGCTGCGATGGCTGCTTCTTGTGTGAATGCTTTGTTACGGGAATTAATATGATTTTATGCAGCTTGATGATTATTTGGAGTATCAATATTTATCTGTGACTTAAAGGTATTGCTTTTTTCAAGAAAATCAAGTATTTGCTGGGCTTTTCTTACCACTTGGGTTGGTACACCTGCTAATCTAGCTGCTTCGATCCCATAACTTTTGTTGGATCCGCCTTTTTCAATTTTATGACAGAACTCTAATTTATCCTTTCGTTTTTTTACCGTAACTTGAAAATTAGATACGTTTTTTTGAGAATTCTGTAAGAAATTTAATTCATGATAATGTGTAGCAAAAATTGTTTTGCACATTATTTGATTGGCAAGATATTCACTAACTGACCATGCAATAGATAATCCATCAAACGTTGATGTGCCTCTTCCTATTTCATCGAGAAGTACTAAAGAATTTCTTGTAGCTTGATTTAGTATTGATGCAGTCTCGGACATTTCAACCATAAAAGTAGATTGACCAGTTGATTGATCATCAACGGCCCCAACTCTTGTAAAGATTCTATCAACTATTTTAATTTTGGAAAATTCACAAGGCACATAACATCCTATTTGAGCAAGGATTTGAATCAGTCCTACTTGCCTAATAAAACAACTTTTACCACTAGCATTGGGACCAGTAAGTATTATCATTTTCTGATTTTCATTAAATAAAATATCATTTGGAACGAATTGTTTATCATCTAGTAACTGTTCAACAATTGGATTTCTTCCATTCTTGATATTTGTATCTTGTTCTGGATCTGAAATATCCATAGCAATAATTTGAGGCTTTTTGAAATTATTCTCCACTGAGGTGATAGCCAAACCAAGCAGTGCATCTAAACTTGCTATTGACTTTGCAATAGTTCTAATTTCCTTGGTTTTTGAAGCGACTAAATTTCTAATTTCACAGAAGATTTCATATTCTCTTAGTGCGGCTTTATTTTTGACTTGAAAAATTTTACTCTCTTGAGATTTTATTGATGATGTTACATATCTTTCTTCATTAGTTAAGGTTTGTCTTTTTATCCAATGATTTGGCGCTAATTTTACTTTTGATTTATTAATGGAAATATAGTAGCCAAAATTTCTGTGAAAGTTAATTCTTAAATTTGTAATTTTGCTAAGTTTTCTCTCCTTTATCTCTTCATTATTTAACCAATTAGCATAATCATCAATAATATTTCTTAGACCGTCTAAGACATTATCAATTCCGTCATGTATTATTCCTCCCTCACTGATATTGAGAGGGGGACTTTCAACCAATTTGTCACTAATAGTGTCAGCTAACTTTAAAAGCTCAAAATTAGATTTTTTTAAATTATTAATCCAGCAAGGTAATTCATTCTTAAATCGATCAATAATTGATTTTAGCCTAGGTAATTTTTTTAGGCCTTCTGAAATTGCTATTAGATCTCTTGGACTCGCTTGTCCTGCACAGGCTCTTCCAGCAAGGCGCTCAAGATCACCCATTGCCCTTAATTGATTTTGGGTGTCTTTCCTAAGTTGCTTGGAATCCAAAAAGTTACAAATTACGTTTTGTCTTTTTGAAATCTCTTTAACATTTAATAGTGGAGTTTCAAGCCATCTTCTCAAGCATCTTGCACCCATGGAGGTGTATGTTCTATCAATACTCCAGAGTAATGTGCCTATATAATTACTCTCTCTTTGAGTTTGGATTAACTCTAGATTCTTTTTTGTTTGATAATCAATTATTAGATTTTCTTTTGGAAATTTTACTGAAGGAAAGTCTAATGAAATTTTTACTGATGAATCACAATCAGTTGCAGAAGGATTAATTTTTCTAAGGTAGAATAATAAACCACCAAGAGATTTGGTTGAGCATATCAAATCTTTAATACCTAATCCCTCAATAGTATTTACTTCATAAAACTTCTTAATTATTTCTGTTGCTTCTGAATAACTAAAATCAGTTTTTTCAGTGACTTTACATTTTATTTTTTTGTTGAAATTAATCAGGATCTCTTTTTCTTCTTCACTCCCTATTATGGTTTCCGATCCTTCTAGCTTTATTAACTCATCTGAAAGCTTGGAAATATTTTGACCTTCAATAGTAATTAATTCACCAGTACTTACATCAGCCCTTGAAATACCCCAAATAAAATCATTTTCATATTTTGTTTCTTCAATAAAAACTGCTGTTATCCAATTATTTTGCCTTGCCACGAGCATTCCTTCCTCAATCACCGTTCCAGGAGTGATAATACGAGTTATTCCTCTTTTGATTGGCGTGCCATATTTTCCAGAACTTTTTTCTAACTGATCACAAATAATAACTGAGTAATTTTTTTTTATTAATTCGGAGCAATATCTCTCAAGAGCATGATGTGGGATACCTGCCATTGGAACCTTCCCGATTTCTTTGCCACCATCTTTACTTGTTAGTGTAATTTCTAATGTTTCAGAAATTATGATTGCATCTTCGAAAAAACATTCAAAGAAATCACCTAATCTATAAAGCAATAAATTATGGTTATTTTCTTTTTTGAGTATTACATAATGTTTTAAAACAGGTGGCAATTTCTCAATTTGAACAGATTTAAAACTAAATGATTTTTCTAAAATGGAATTATTGTTTTCAGAATGTAAACCCTCATCACTTTTAACGCATTTATTTTCCGATATTTTCTTACGAAGTCTTGGCCTGTTTTCGGCATTTTTCTCTAATGAGTCATCACTAAGAGAATCAGATGAAAAAACTTCTTGATCTATTTTCCCTAAATTTGAATCATTACCAAATAAACTTTTCTGAATTAAATCATCACTGCTCATATTTTTCTTAAATACTAACTAGATATTAGTTAAAAAAAAAATTTTTGCATCTTACAAGTCACTACGACTATGTAAAGTTTTCACCAAAAAAGTATTGCTATGAGAATATAATATCCATACATGTTTAAAACTCAATTCAAATCATGCAGGCAGTTAACTTTTTCTTCATAAATGCTCTTTTATTCTCATCTTTAATTGCAGTTGTAGGTGTACCGTATTTCTATATGACTCAAACAGATCCATCAGATCGTAGAAATCCAGAAATTAAAAAAGTTGAGATTATTGGGGGAGTTTGGTTCCATTTGGTTTTGATAAATGGTGTAATTGCTGGTTTAGTTTGAATCAATCACCCTAAACATGAGAAGCTAGATAAAATATATTAAATAATCTAATGGCTATTTTTGAAGGCTCTTTTAATAATGCATCTTCACTAAAGGTAGGAATTGTAATTGCTCGTTTCAATGATTTAGTGACTAATAAGATTCTATCTGGCTGCTTGGATTGCTTGAAGAGGCATGGAATAGATACATCTGAATCTAGTAGAAATCTAGATATAGCTTGGGTTCCTGGTTCTTTTGAGCTTCCAATAGCAGCCAAGAATTTAATACAACATTCAGATTATGATGTAATTATCGCCCTTGGAGCGGTAATAAAAGGTGAAACATCTCATTACGATGTGGTTGTTTCAGAGGCCAGTAAGGGAATTTCCAAGGTTTCGTATGAGAGTAATATTCCAATTATATTTGGAGTACTAACTACTGATACTATGCAGCAAGCTTTAGAGAGAGCTGGTATTAAAAATAATCTCGGCTGGAATTATGCGTTACAAGCTATTGAAATGGGTTCACTTTTAAAAAAATTTAAATAAATATTTAAAAATATTTTGTTATTGTTTTAACCTTTTGTAAGATAAAATAGAAATTGCGCGGATGTAGCTCAGTGGTAGAGCATCTCCTTGCCAAGGAGAATGTCGAGAGTTCGAATCTCTTCATCCGCTTTTTTATTTGTTTTTTATATTTGCTAATAAAATATCTAAACTTGTTTTTTAAATTGAGATGTTACGATACAAACCTTTTATATAGCCATTGAATGAAGTTTCCTAGTATGGGAATTGGTTCAAACGTGGGACCACAAAAGTCAAAATAATCACGATGTTCTTGAATTTTCCCCTCTTCCCCGAATTTAATTCTAGTTGTACCTGGATAAATAAATTCTTTATTGAGTATCTTTAGACCTAATGTCCATTCTATGAAAGCAACTTTTTCATTAATAGCTATAGAATGAGATTCCAAAGAAATGTCACTACATCTTTTTAAGAGCTTTTCTTGAGCAAGAATGTACGCATCTAAGCCATACTTTTGTTGAGTTGGATCAATAAAAGTCACATCATTTTGATAATATTCCTCCCAAATTTCTCGTGTAGGACCATTACTTCCATACGCTTTGTTGAAAAGGAGCTTTAATTCCTTTTCAGATATATTTTTCATAAGAGCGGAAATTTTTTTTATCTTAGTGCCTTTAGATATATTTTGTATTAATTTACTAGATTAAAAAGCTAATTTTTGGAATTAGTTGAGTACAGCTTCGTAGAACATTAATGTATTAGAAAACTAAGCTTTTTTAGCTCATTATATAACCTAGAATATATCTCAAGAGCATTAATTTTTAATGCTATGATTCCTAACTAGATTGTAATTTTTTGGATACACAAACAGCAAATAATTTAAGTATTGCTTTATGGCTTTTCCCAAAAGGTTTGAATTTACATAATATTCATAGTTCTGATGAGGAATTTTTATCTGAATTATCTAGCTGTAAATATGATGAATACTCTTATACAAGGAGATGTGCAAAATATGCACTTGGGAGTTTATTTCAAACGAATCCTTTAAATATTCCACTTGATTCAAGGCCTGGAAGAAAACCTACCTTGAGAGATGGGTGGGGTTATTTAAGTCTTAGTCATTGTGAGGATGCAATTGTAGTAGGGTGGTCTTCTTATGCAATTGGAGTTGATATTGAAAGAAAAGATAGAAAATTTTTATATAAAAAAATATGTAAAAGATTTTTTACTCAAGCTGAGAATATTCAATTTGATAATACAGAGACTAGGAAACAAAGGGAATTTGTTTTAAAAACATGGATTATGAAAGAGGCTGCATTTAAATGCCAAGAAAATCCATCAATGGGTGATTTTTTCAATTGGGAAAAAGATAATGATTTGGATATTTGTTCGAATCAGAGAGCTTCTAAGTCGCAAAGTTTTTTCTTAATTAACTATCAATATTGGTCTGTGGGAATTGCAAGTAGTTTCTTAAAATGGAATCAAAAACCAATAATCTGTATTTGTGAAAAATTAACTTAGCTTTTTATTTCTTTTAAAAGAAGTTTCTGTGAACTGACAGCTGTAAATCCAAATTTACTATAGAAATCTTGTTGATTTGTTGTCATCAAATAGATTTTTTTTGTCTTTTTTAATTCTTTTGAATTCAACAAGGAAGATACAATTAGTTTTCCATATCCTTTACCTTGTAAATCTTTATGGATAACAATATCCCACAAAACGCCTCTAAATAAACCATCAGTCAAAGCTCTACCAAAACCAACTATCTCATAGTCTTCCCATATACTTACAACAACATCGCTTTTGGCTAAACAAATTTTTAATTCTTGTAATTTTCGATTTTGTGCCCAGAAAGTATTTTCATTTAAAAATTTTCTCAACTTACTTAAACCATTACATGGTAGAAAATTTGGCCCAATACCTAATAATCTCAATCCTGGTGCCCCTTTGCTATGATTTATTATTCTTAGTTTTGGCATTGATTTATAAATTCTAAATAAATATTGGTTCGAGATTTGAATTGTTTTTTATTAGTTTGCAGTGATTTATACTTGCATTCAATTTCATTGATTTTATTTAATACGTTTTATTGATACTAATTATTTTATAATAAACTCAGTTGCGATTTTTAAGGAAGAAAAGATTATGCTAAAGCTTTTGTTGGGAGATCCAAATACACGAAAGTTAAAGCGATACCAACCTATAGTAGAGGAGATAAACCTTTTAGAGGAGAGTGTTTCGAGTTTAACTGATGAACAATTAAGGCTTGAAACGAAAAATTTTAGGGAAATTTTAATAGCCGAGAAGAATTTCAGCAGACAGAAAAGTCTATTGGATGAATTACTTCCCAAGGCTTTTGCGGTAGTTAGAGAAGCTAGCAAAAGAGTATTAGGCATGAGACATTTTGACGTTCAATTAATTGGGGGCATGGTTTTACATGAGTGTCAAATTGCAGAAATGAAGACTGGAGAAGGGAAAACGCTTGTTGCTACTTTACCTTGTTATTTAAATGCATTATCTGGGAGGGGCGTACATGTTGTTACTGTTAATGATTACTTAGCTAGAAGAGATGCTGAATGGATGGGGCAAGTTCATAGGTTTCTTGGTCTTAATGTAGTATTAATACAACAAGATATGAGTCCTGCTGAGAGAAAAAAGAATTATTCATGTGATATTACTTATGCTACTAATTCAGAATTAGGTTTTGATTACTTGAGAGACAATATGGCAATCGATATTGATGAGGTGGTTCAAAGAGAATTTAATTTTTGTGTAATTGATGAAGTCGATTCTATTTTAATTGATGAAGCAAGAACTCCTCTAATAATATCTGGACAAATTGAGCGCCCGCAGGAGAAATATCAGAAAGCTGCAGAATTATCTCAATCCTTATTAAGGTCGCAAGAAATGAGCAAAGATGGTGTCGATCCCGAAGGTGATTATGAGGTTGATGAAAAACAAAGAAGTTGCATTTTGACTGATGAAGGTTTCGCGAAATGTGAAGAATATTTGAAAGTCAATGATTTATACGATCCAAAAGATCCATGGGCGCACTATGTTACCAATGCTTTAAAAGCTAAAGAATTATTTATCAAAGACGTAAACTATATTATCAAAAATGGTGAGGCAGTTATTGTTGATGAATTTACAGGAAGAGTTATGCCTGGTAGACGGTGGAGTGATGGGCAGCATCAGGCTATTGAAGCCAAAGAGAATCTCAAAATACAACCTGAGACTCAAACTTTAGCATCAATCACTTATCAAAATTTTTTCCTTTTATATCCTGGTTTAGCAGGAATGACTGGTACTGCAAAAACTGAAGAAGTTGAATTTGAAAAAACTTATAAATTACAATCAACAGTCGTTCCCACCAATAAAGTTAGAAAAAGACAGGATTGGTCAGATCAAGTGTTTAAATCAGAGATCGGGAAATGGAGAGCAGTTGCAAATGAAACTGCTGAAATTCATAAAAAAGGAAGACCAGTTTTAGTTGGAACTACTAGTGTTGAAAAAAGCGAGTTATTAAGCTCTCTTTTACATGAGCAGCAGATTCCTCATAACTTATTAAATGCAAAGCCAGAAAATGTTGAACGTGAAGCAGAAATTGTTGCTCAGGCAGGGAGATCAGGTGCTGTTACGATAGCGACTAATATGGCTGGTAGAGGTACTGATATTATCCTAGGAGGGAATAGTGACTACATGGCAAGATTAAAGTTAAAAGAGACTTTGATGCCCCTTTTAGTTAAACCAGATAATGAACATAAACCACCGATACCTCAACAGAGAAATCTGAAATCAAAATCAGGTTTTTCTTCAAAAAAACAATCTAATTCTAAGAAATTAAATACTAATGATTTAAATGGATTTAAAAGTCTATATCCTTGTAAGCTAGGAGAAGATACTGAAAAAGAACTAAATATATTATCAAAAAAACTTGTTGAATCCTGGGGAGAAAGAAATATGAGTTTGATAGAACTTGAGGATAAAATCGCTACAGCAGCAGAAAAAGCACCAACTCAAGATGATTTAATTAAATCGTTAAGATTAGTATTGGCATCTATTAAATCTGAATACGAAAAAGTCTTAGTACAAGAAGAGGAAAACGTAAGGTTAGCAGGCGGACTGCATGTTATTGGTACTGAGAGACACGAGTCGAGAAGAGTTGATAATCAACTCAGAGGAAGAGCAGGTAGACAAGGAGATCTTGGTAGTACAAGATTCTTCTTATCATTAGAAGATAATTTATTAAGAATCTTTGGAGGAGATAGAGTTGCGAACTTAATGAATGCTTTTAGGGTGGATGAAGATATGCCAATAGAGTCTGGAATGCTTACAAGATCATTAGAGAGTGCCCAAAAGAAAGTAGAAACTTATTACTACGATATAAGAAAACAAGTATTTGAATATGATGAAGTAATGAACAATCAGCGAAAAGCTGTTTATACGGAAAGATTAAGAGTTTTAAGAGGAATAGACCTTAAGAAACAAGTTGTTGGTTATGGTGAGACGACTATGGAGGAAATAGTTGAAGCTTATGTTAACCAAGATTTGCCACCAGAAGAATGGGATTTGGATAAATTAATATCAAAAATCAAAGAATTTATTTACTTACTTAATGATCTTAAAATAGAAGATATTGTCTCATTATCCTTACCTGAATTAAAAAATTATTTAAAAGAGCAATTGAGGATTGCATATGATTTAAAGGAATCACAAATCGAACAATATCGTCCAGGATTAATGCGAGAAGCGGAGAGATTCTTCATACTTCAGCAGATAGATAATTTATGGAGAGAACATCTTCAATCAATGGACTCATTAAGAGAGTCTGTAGGATTGAGAGGCTATGGTCAGAAAGATCCTCTAATAGAATACAAAAATGAAGGTTATGATATGTTTCTTGAAATGATGACTAATATGAGAAGAAATGTTATTTATTCAATGTTTATGTTTCAGCCTAAGGTTGAAAAAGAATCAGATAAATAATTTAAGTTTTTTCATCTCCAAGAAATTCAATTATTTCCTTATCTAAGAGATTTTGAGATGCGCCAAGCTTTGAAAGATCAATATCCTCGTTGTTAACGAAACTTTGAACTGTATTTTGTAGTCTATTTATTTGTGTTTCTAGCTCATCAATTCTATCCATTAAGTTGCGAATGACATTTGCTTCTGCATCTGGCAAAGCTGAATGTGCAAGCGGGTTGATTTTAACGCCACTTTGATGCACCACTCTTCCTGGTATACCAACCACAGTACTATTTCCTTTTACAGTTCTGACTACTACTGAACCCGCCCCAATTCTTGTGTTCGGACCAATCGTGATTGAGCCAAGTACTTTTGCACCTGCGCCAACTACAACATTTTCTTTTAGAGTTGGGTGCCTTTTACCATGACTTTTGCCTGTTCCTCCGAGTGTAACACCTTGATATAGAAGGCAATTATTACCGATTACAGCCGTTTCACCAATTACAACTCCCATCCCATGATCAATAAATACTTTTTTCCCTATCTTGGCTCCTGGATGAATTTCAATTCCAGTAAGAGATCTATTGACTTGACTCATTAATCTTGGAACAATTGGCAATTTTAAGTTCCATAATTTATGAGTGAATCTATGAATAAAAATAGCCTGGAATCCTGGATAACATAGCAAGATTTCCAGAATCCCACGCGCAGCAGGATCTCTCTCTTTTATTATTTCAATATCTGATTTCAAAGTATTAAACATGGCAATTTAAATAGAAATCCCAATTTCTGTTTTTAATTGATCGATAGTATCTTTAGATAAATAATTTCCTGCGCAGTGAATAAAAGGCATTCTCATTAATTGAGACCTATTCTTTGTAAGGGTATTTTCTACTACTGATAAGCTTGGCCCATCACATAAAATATGGTTGGAAGCTTTAATTAAGGCCACTAATCTATTACTATTTTCTGGATTGGCTGTCATAAGAATTATATCATTTCCTCTTATGCTGTGTAATATGACTTCGGCTGCTCTGAGTAACCCTGGGCTAATACTGACAATTCCTACACAATTGCCTGACTTTACTTCTTTTAGAATTTTTAGTTCTTTTTCAAAATCGCTAAGATCAACTGCAATAGCACGAACACCAAATTTTTTCGCAATCTTTTCTAATGGCTGAAGGAAGTATCTACTGGTAACAATAGTTCCATTATTTGAAGTGCATAAAACTTTCTCAAGTTCTTCCATGGGGATAACTTCTACAGGGACTTTAATCTTTGGTGCTAAATCTTCTGCTATGAGCATAGATGCTCCAATGTCTTCTCGCGGTGTGCTAACTAATATTTTGCCACCGCACTTTATTCGCCAATCAATCTCAGTCGTAAGAATTTTTCTAGCTTCTTGAAGCGTGCAACCATTTTTAATAAGATTATCTACAGCTTTTTTAGCTTCTCCAAGAGGGTTCTTGGTAATTTGATTTTTTGAGTAAAATGATTCCTTGAACTCTTTTTTTTGTACTTGATCGCGAACATAAATTCCTGAACCCGCAATAGCCTCAACCACCCCATCAGTCTCTAGCTGTCTGTAAACTTTACTTATAGTATTTCTGTGCAGACCTGTTTGCATAGCCAATTGTCGTGTACTTGGCAGTCTATGGCCAGGTGGATAATGTCTTGCTGCAATGGCAAAACAAATTTGATTATATAATTGAGTTGAAGAAGGGATGTCACTTTCTTGTTGAATATGGAATTTCACTTTTCAAAAATTATTTACAAAAAATAGTTATAGTGCCAGTTTATCATTCGTCATAACCTTTGGATGGTTGTATAAAAAAATATTAAATATTTGTTTCTTTAGGCTTCATCTTTTTTTACTAGAGGTGTTTTTCGTGGACTTAAAAACATAATCATGTTGCGACCCTCTCTTTTGGGCGATTGTTGTACTTCTGACTGTTCCTCTAGATCCTTTGACATCCTTAGCAGAAGTGTTTCAGCCAAATTCGAATGCTGAATTTCTCTACCTCTGAAAATAACAGTACATTTTACTTTATCCCCTGCTTTCAAAAATCTCAAGGCTTGACCAATTCTGACATCGTAATCATGTTTATCAATTTTATATCTCATCTTTACCTCTTTCACTTCGGTTTGATGGGATTTTTTTCTGGCTTCTTTAGCTTTTTTTTCTTGCTCAAACTTATATTTTCCATAGTCCATAATCCTACAAACAGGAGGATTTGCTTTTTCACTGACTAGAACCAAATCTAGTTCTCTGTTGGCTGCAACCTCCAGAGCCTTTTGCCGATCTATCACTCCTAGTTGCTGTCCATCTGAATCTACTACTCGTAATTTTGGGTAATTAATTCTTTCATTAATATTTGGAAGCTCTCTTACTGGAGCGCGGCGATCAAAGCGTGGACGTGGAGGCATTCAGATTTATGTTTGAGATTAGTTGGTGGATGAATTTAAAAAAAATTAAGGAGTTTAGCTTAAAGCCGACTCTATTTTAATTATTGCATCTTTTAGAGGGTTTTTGTTATTAAGCCAAGTTGGATTGTTTTTGTTACGAAACCATTTTCTTTGTCTTTTGGCAAAGTTTAAAGTTTTTTTAGTTGTAATTTCTATCGCTTGATCAAGATCTAAACTATTATCTATAACACTCAAAGCTTCGCAATATCCCATTGTTTTTAGTAGTGGTAGATCTCTCCCGTAGCTTTTTATTATTCTTTTTGTTTCTTCAATAATTCCTTGCTTATACATATTTTTTGTTCTTTGAGTAATTCTGTCTTTTAGATCATTCCTATCTAACCCTAATTCAATGACTTTCCATGGAGGTGGATTTTTATGTTGCTGGGATGAAATTGTTTTTCCTGAAGTATAAAAGACCTCTAAAGCTCTTACTGTTCTTATTTGATCTGCAAAATGAATTTTTTTGGTTGTTTGAGGATCACATAATTTGAGTAATTCCCAGCATTCTTTTTGGCCTAAGTTCATAAATTGTTTTCTTAAATTTTCTTGAGGTGGCACTTGAGGAGTTACAAAGCCATAAATTATTGAATTCATATATAACCCGCTACCACCCACAAGGAAAGCATTCTTTTTTTTCTCAATTTCATAACTAATTGATTTTGTTGCTATTTCTTGAAATTGCTTAACATTTATTTTCTTATCTGGGCTACTTAAATTAATTAATAAGTGCTTTATTATTTTTTGCTGTTCAATAGTAGGTTTAGCAGTACCGATATCCATATATTGATACATTTGCCTTGAATCAATATTATGGATGTCTAGTTTAAAATGGTTTGCTATTTCAATTGCTAGTTCAGTTTTCCCGCTTGCTGTAGGACCCAATAAAACTATTACTAATGGTTTTGATGAATTCATATTTTATAGATTTAAAGCAATAAATTTGATCATCTTCATGAAGTAGTTAAATTAATTCATTAATTTGAAGCCTATCACTCAAACCAATGTTAGATTTAATTTGATGCCTTATTTAAATTAATTTAAGAAGGTTACTTTAAATTTTATTTTTAGTTTAAATGAGCGAGGAAAAAAGAACTAATAAAGTCTCTAACGACTATGGTGCAGAGCAAATTCAAGTTTTAGAAGGTTTAGAGCCAGTTCGCAAAAGACCAGGAATGTATATTGGATCTACTGGCCCTCGAGGTTTACATCATTTGGTGTATGAAGTAGTAGATAATTCTGTAGATGAAGCTTTGGCAGGGCATTGTGATCATATAGAAATAATTCTGAAGAATGATGGTTCAGCCGTTATCTCAGATAATGGAAGAGGAATTCCGACAGACATTCATCCTAGAACAGGTAAAAGTGCATTAGAAACCGTGCTTACCGTTCTTCATGCGGGAGGCAAATTTGGAAGTGGTGGTTATAAAGTGTCTGGAGGTCTTCATGGAGTAGGCATATCGGTAGTTAATGCTTTAAGTGAATGGGTAAATGTAACGGTTTATAGAGATGGTAATGAACATAATCAAAGATTCGAAAAAGGTATCGCGATAGGTGCTTTAATCACAAAGAAGCAAACTGATTCTTCTAAAAGAACTGGTACTACAATTAGTTTTAAACCTGACCCGCTAATATTTACAACTGGTACGGATTTTGAATACTCAATTTTATCATCAAGATTAAGAGAATTGGCTTATCTAAATGGTGGCGTTAAGATTATTTTTAGAGACGAAAGAAGTGAGCTAAAAGATAACTCAATTAAAGAAGAAATATATTTTTATCAAGGAGGGATAAAAGAGTACGTAGAGTATATGAATTCAGAAAAGGAAGCTCTACATCCAGAAATTATCTATGTAGACTCAGAAAAAGATAATGTCTACGTTGAAGCTGCTCTTCAATGGTGCTCAGATGTTTATTCGGATAATATTTTAGGTTTTGCTAACAATATTCGAACTATTGATGGAGGAACTCACATTGAGGGTTTAAAAACAGTTTTAACAAGAACCATCAATAATTTTGCAAAAAAAAGGTCAAAAAGAAAAGATGGCGATAAGAATCTAGCTGGAGAGAATATCAGAGAGGGTTTAACAGTAGTTTTATCTGTAAAAGTGCCTGATCCAGAATTTGAAGGACAGACAAAAACTAAACTTGGTAATACTGAAGTAAGAGGTATTGTTGATTCTTTAATTGGTGAAGCTTTATCAAAATATATGGAATTCAACCCCACAATTCTTGATTTAATTTTAGAAAAAGCAATTCAATCTTTCAATGCTGCAGAGGCAGCAAGAAGGGCTCGGGAACTTGTTAGAAGAAAAAGTGTTTTAGAAAGTTCCACTCTTCCTGGAAAGTTAGCTGATTGTAGTTCTAGAGATCCATCCGAGTCCGAAATTTATATTGTAGAAGGCGATTCTGCGGGTGGATCAGCTAAACAAGGTAGAGATAGGAGGTTTCAAGCTATTTTGCCACTGCGAGGGAAAATATTGAATATCGAAAAAACTGATGATAGTAAGATTTACAAAAATACTGAAATACAGTCATTAATCACCGCATTGGGTCTGGGAATTAAAGGAGAGGAATTTGATGTTAATTCACTCCGTTATCACAGAGTTGTTATCATGACTGATGCCGACGTGGATGGAGCACATATCAGAACATTATTATTAACATTTTTTTATAGGTATCAAAAACAATTAGTAGAGAGAGGTCATATTTATATTGCATGCCCTCCTTTATACAAGGTAGAGAGAGGTAAAAACCATACCTATTGTTATAACGAGGGTGAACTAAAAACTACGATCGACGAATTTGGCGAGAAAGCTAATTACAATATTCAAAGGTTTAAGGGTTTAGGTGAAATGATGCCGAAGCAATTATGGGATACTACAATGAACCCTAAGACAAGAATGATGAAAAGAGTTGAAATTGAGGATGCATTGGAGGCCGATAGGATTTTCAATATTCTCATGGGAGATAAAGTTGCTCCTAGAAGAGAATTCATTGAAACACATAGCTTAGAATTGGATTTAGCTACGTTGGATATATGATTAAAAACTATTTACATAATATTTGTTTGATTTTTTTTGCACTCTTCGCTCCAATTTATCTTCCAGCTGGAGGGATTCAACGAAATCTAAATTCAAATATTTATCATGAGAATTCTAAGCAGATTACACTTGCTTCAAGCTGTACTTTTTACTGTTCTCCAGAATTAAATTCAGAAAAATTAAGAGTAGTTGATGGGGGTTCAACTGTCTTAATTTTAAGAGAATGGATAGGCGTAAATCATGATAAATGGGTCAGAGTAGAATTATCAAATCATAATTTATTAAAGAATTCTGCACTCCCATCAAGGGGTTGGATTCAAATTTAAATTCATTTTGGGAACCATTGCTTATTTTTTGAGCGGCTGCACATGTGGTGTTTTTTTAAGACTTTATTTAGTGAATAAATATATTAATAATGCTCGAATCACGTTAGATAATATCGCATTTATTAATTTATTTTCTTGTTTTATTTCTGGGATCTTAATCTCATTAGATTTTGTTTCAGAAAATATTTTTTTAATATTTTCACTGGGATTTCTTGGTTGTTTTAGTACTTTCTCTTCTTTTGTATTCAAGTTATTTGATTTGTTAATAAAAAAAGAATATTTAAGTTTTGTAAAGCATTATGTTGAGATTATTGTCTATTCAATATTATGTTTCATCTTGGGTTTTTACGGTACTAAATTAATATTAAATTGAGAATTTCCAAATTTTTTCTAGTATTACTTACCTCCTACTTGGCAGTTATAATGAGACTATCAATTGATAATTTGTTTTTAGTTTCGTCCCTCGGTTCTTTTATATATGGTTTTATTTTTAGTATAAATTTGAATAAAGAAAAGAAAGATATTATTTTGACTGGTTTTTGTGCGTCTTTCACAACTTTTAGTGGTCTTACTTTTAAATTCCACGAATTAATTCAGTTAGGTTTTTTTGTAAAAGTTATTTTTTTAATTAATATGGTTATTCTCTCAGGAGTAATAATGATGTTTTCAGGTTTTTTACTTGGAAAAAAGATTACTAGATAAATATAATAAAAATAATAGTCAGTTAAAAATTATAGCTATGGATAAAGAGGAAGATAATTTTAATAGCTTTGGTTCAATATCTAATGAGGTTACGTTTAGCGAGAAAATTGCTTCACAATTAGAACAATTATTAATTTCAGGAAACTATGATGGAGCAAAACTGTTACTTGAGCCTACTCAGCCTGTAGATATTGCAGATGCTATTGGGAAATTGCCACAAATACTTCAAGCACTTGCTTTCAGGTTGCTTAAGAAAAACGAGGCCATCGAAGTGTATGAGTATTTAGATCCATTAGTTCAACAAACCCTTTTAGATAGATTGCGGTCTGGGGAGGTTCTCGAAATTGTTGAGAAAATGTCGCCAGATGACCGAGTTCAATTATTTGATGAACTCCCAGCAAAAGTTGTACGAAAATTTTTATCTGCTTTAAGTCCAGGAGAGAGGAAGGTAACTGCTGAATTATTGGGTTACGAGCCTGAGACTGCTGGTAGATTAATGACAACAGAATTTATAGATCTTAAAGAAATGCAAACTGCTGAGGAGGCTCTTTCCTTAGTAAGAAAGAGAGCTGCTTCGACAGAAACAATTTATAGTTTATATGTAACTGATAAAGAAAGACACTTAACTGGCATCTTGTCACTACGTGATTTGGTTACAGCTCCACCAAATAAACAAATAGGTGAAGTGATGACTAGAGATGTCGTGAATATTTCAACAAATACCAATCAAGAAGAAGTAGCAAGGGCTATACAAAGGTATGACTTTTTAGCTTTGCCAGTAGTTGATAAAGAAAAGAGACTTGTCGGGATTGTTACTGTTGATGATTTGATTGACGTTATTGAACAAGAAGCAACTCGAGACATCTATGCAGCAGGTGCAGTGCAACCTGGTGATGAAGATGATTATTTTCAGAGTGGTCTTTTTACGATAGCCAGAAGGAGAATAGTATGGCTTTTAATTTTGGTTTTAGCGAATGGTTTAACCACAAAAGTGATCGCGATGAATGATGAAATATTAAGTCAAGTTGTTCTGCTCGCAGCATTTATTCCTCTTTTGATAGGTACTGGAGGCAATGTTGGTGCTCAAAGCTCAACAGTCGTTATAAGAGGTTTAAGTACTCAGAGAATTAAATCTTTAGGATCATTAAAAGCTATTGTCAAAGAGTCAATGGCAGGGGCTTTACTTGGAATTTTAATGTTGTTTGTTGTTATACCTTTTGCATGGTGGCAGGGAGAAGGGCCAATTATTGCTTTAGCGGTGGGTATTAGTTTAATTTCTATTACGACGTTAGCTGCCACTGCTGGCGCTGTTTTGCCTATTGTGTTCGACAGGATGGGCTTAGATCCAGCTTTAATGTCTTCTCCTTTTATTACAACAGCGACTGATGTAGCAGGAGTATACATATATCTAAATACAGCTTCATGGTTGCTTAGTAATTTAAGCATCTGAATCCATGAGTAAATATACTTAAAAATGTAAATTTGTGGATTTTAAGGTTTAACTTTACAATTCTTAATGGTATTGTTTACAAAAGTATATTTAAATTATGCCTTCTGATTCTTTGGTTGAGAATAAAATAACTTCTATCGCCACGCTAAAAACAGGTAATGAAGTTGATCTAGTCAGGTCTTATCTTAGAGACATAGGTAGAGTGCCTCTCTTATCACATGAACAAGAGATAACTTTGGGTAGGCAAGTGCAGGAGTTAATGCAAGTAGAGAGATTGGATGAAGAAATAACAGAGCGAACAGGAGAAAAACCATCAATGGAGGAACTATCTGAAAAACTTAACTTAAGTATTTCACAGATTAAAAGACGTTTAAGAGCTGGCCAGCGAGCTAAAGAAAGAATGGTTGCAGCTAATCTTCGATTGGTTGTGAGTGTTGCGAAAAAATATACCAAAAGAAATATGGAACTTCTTGATCTAATACAAGAAGGGACCATTGGTTTAGTTCGTGGCGTTGAAAAGTTTGATCCAGCAAGAGGTTATAAATTCTCAACTTATGCATATTGGTGGATTAGACAAGGTATAACTAGAGCTATTGCAGAGAAAAGTAGAGCAATCAGATTGCCGATACACATTACAGAAATGCTTAATAAATTAAAAAAAGGTCAAAGAGAATTAAGTCAAGAAATGTCACGTACACCAACAGTAACTGAGTTAGCTAAGTATGTAGATTTACCTGAAGAGGATGTTAAAGACTTAATGTGCAAAGCTGGGCAACCCGTTAGCTTAGAAACCAAAGTCGGTGATGGCGAAGATACCGTCCTTTTAGACTTACTAGCTGGTGGTGAAGATCTACCTGATGAACAAATTGAAATGGATTGTATGAGAGGTGATTTGCATGCTTTGCTGCATCAGTTACCAGACCTTCAATGCAGAGTATTAAGGATGAGGTACGGAATGGATGGTGATGAACCGATGTCTCTCACTGGCATAGGAAGAGTTCTGGGAATAAGTAGGGATAGGGTTAGAAATCTTGAGAGAGATGGACTACGAGGTCTTAGGAGATTAAGCGATAACGTTGAAGCTTATTTTGTTTCCTGAATTATTTTGCATATTAAATTATTAGTTTCTTGAGGTTTTTCATCATGAGGACAATGTCCTGCACCTCTAATAATATTTAGACTTCTAATGTTATCAAATTCTTTTTTCCATTGTTCTGCTTCTTTTAAAGATTCCCAAGGATCTTTTTCACCCCATATCAAATGAATATCTTTAGATATTGTTTTGAATAAATCTGTTGCTAGATAATCGTCAAATATATTAATAAAACCCCTGAAAGCTTCTGGTGAATTTTTTCTTTGAGAGGGTGTATACAATATTTCAATTAATTCATCATCAATATTCTCTCCTGATGGATAAGCTTGTTCTAAAATCTTTTTTATTGTGTTAGGGTTTGCTGCACTCTTAAAGAGAATATTACTGATGATTCGTTGTCGAACTAAAGTTTTCAGTAATGGTCTCAATAAATTCATCAAAATATCTCCTTTTTTTAACCTTTTATCGTCCATGGTCCTTTGAGCGCAATCAATTAAAATAATCCCCGAGGATTTTTCCTCTAGCATTTGTGCAGCTTTTAAAGACACAATCCCACCTATTGAATTGCCAATTAAGTAAACAGGTTCTTGAATAATTTCTTCACAAAATTCTACGATCTGATTTCCCCAGGTATCAAAAGAATATTTTAAAGAGTTCTTTTTTGGAGATTCGTAATCCAAAAGAGCATAAGGTTGACTACTTTCACCAAAACCAAGGAGGTCGATAGCATAGCAATTAAAAAATTTTCCTAGAAATTTCTGATTATTTCTCCAATGTTTTTTATTAGCTCCAAATCCATGTATCAGTAATAAATTAATGTTATTTGGATTATCTGGTTTGGAAAGAGACCATGAAATCTTCCATTCTTGCCATTTCCATATTTTACTAATCGATTCATTCATATTTTGTTTGTTAATAATTTAAACTCTAGGTAATAGAAATTAGATTTGCTAAGTAATAATTAACTTAGCAAATTAGATACTTTTAAAGTTAATTAATGATTAAAGATAAAGTTATATGTGTTGGAGAGGCTCTTGTAGATCGAATAGTTAGCCAATCTGATAACAAATTTACAAATTACTTTGGTGGTGCGCCAGCAAATGTGGCATGTGCTTTAAGTAAATTAGGAATTTCTTCTACATTTATTGGCCGTTTAGGGAATGACAGATTCGGGATCGAATTTATGCAATTATTAAATAAAAACAAAGTCAATACAAATTTTCTTCAAGTAGATACTCAGCATCCAACAAGAATTATTAAAGTATTAGTTGATAAAGATGGAGATCGTTCATTTTCGGGCTTTGTTAATGAGCACACTAAAAATTTTGCAGATGAGATGTTAAATAAAAGCAATATTGTTGATTCACATCATACTTTGAATCAACTTTTTAAAGATACTAAATTTATAATAACTGGAACTATTGTCTTGGCTAATCCAAATTCAGAAGAATCGATACATTATCTTTTGGAAAAGGCAAAGAAATTTAACACAAAAATAGTTATTGATTTGAACTGGAGAGAAATTTTCTGGGATAAGCTCAATTTTATTGGTCAATCTCCCACGGATGAACTAAAAGAAAGGATTGTAAAATTTTTAGAATTTGCTGATTTGCTTAAGTTAGCAAGGGAGGAAGCACAGTGCTTTTTTGATACTCTTGATCCATGTAGTATTTCTAAATCCCTACCATCCTCTCCCGATGTAGTAATCACTAATGGAAACGAAGAAATTAATTGGTTTATTGGAAAAAAGCAAGGGCGGTCTTCAGTTCCTAAAACCAATAGCCCAATTGTTGATACGACAGGTGCAGGAGATGCATTTTTAGCAGGTCTTATTTCTCAATTAGTTCATCAATCCGAACTAATTCAAGAATCGCAAATTGCAGATTGTATTCATTTTGCTTCTACCTGCGGGCTCTTAACTTGTTTTAGTAAAGGAGCAATTGAAGCTCAACCATATTTAACTGCAGTAAGAAATTACCTTAGTTCAAGGTAATTTAGGGTCAAAAATTTGGTACCTTCTCCCACTTTTTTCTGCATATTCAATTTCAATTAGCCAGTAAAAATTTATCACTGGTAATATCAACTCTGGCCATTCAACAACTAATACCCCCCCTCTCTCATCAATTTCTTCATATTCTTCTAAAAATAATTCTTGTGCGGCCAAGGTATTATTGAGTCTATACAAATCCATGTGGGTTAAAGATAGTTTTCCTGAAGAATAATGATGAGATAAAGCAAAAGTCGGACTTGTGATATCATCTTTGATCGACAATCCTTTAGCAAGGCCTTGAACGAAGGAAGTTTTACCTGAACCAATTGGACCTTTTAAAAGAATGACTGTTTTAGAGTGTACTTTTCGTGCGAAATTTTCACCAAAAATAATAGTTTCAGATAAATCCCTAAGTAACACAAAAATTTCTTAAAATCATTTATAGTCTAATAGATTACTTAAAACAGAAAATGGTTATCGCTAATTCTCATAAAACATTGACTCCAGATTATGTCATCTCAGATATTACATTGTCAGATTTTGGTAGAAAAGAAATAAATATCGCAGAAACGGAAATGCCAGGATTAATTGCTCTCAGAGAAAAATATAAAGATGAGAAGCCATTAAAGGGAGCTAATATTGCGGGAAGTCTTCACATGACAATACAAACTGCTGTCTTGATAGAGACATTAGTTGAGCTTGGAGCAGAGGTGAAATGGGCTTCATGCAATATTTTTTCTACCCAAGACCATGCTGCTGCTGCCATAGCTGAAAAAGGCATATCAGTTTACGCAAAAAAAGGAGAATCCTTAGATGAATATTGGCAATATACTCATAATATTTTAGATTGGGGTGATAATTTCCCCAATATGATTCTGGATGATGGTGGAGATGCAACAGGGTTATTAATTCTTGGAAGCAAGGCAGAAAAAGACATCTCTGTTTTAGACAAACCAACAAATGAAGAGGAAATAGCTTTATTCAAATCTATAAAAAACAAACTTCAAGTTGATAAATCCTTCTATTCCAGGACTAAAAGCCATATTATCGGGGTTACAGAGGAAACAACTACAGGAGTTGCCAGACTCTATCAACTCCAAAAGGAAGATTCCCTACCCTTTCCTGCAATTAACGTAAATGACTCAGTTACTAAAAGTAAATTTGACAATTTATATGGATGCAGAGAATCACTAGTAGATGGAATAAAAAGGGCAACAGACGTGATGATTGCTGGTAAGGTTGCTCTCGTTATGGGTTACGGAGATGTAGGAAAGGGTTCGGCTCAATCTTTAAGAGGACTTGGGGCTATTGTTATGGTTGCTGAAGTTGATCCTATCTGTGCTCTTCAAGCAGCTATGGAGGGTTATAGTGTTGTGACATTAGATGATGTTGTTGATAATGTTGATATTTTTGTAACCGCAACTGGAAATTATCAAGTCGTGAAGCATGAACACTTAATAAGAATGAAGAATGAAGCAATTATTTGCAATATTGGTCATTTTGATAATGAAATAGATGTAGCTTCATTAAAAAAATATGAATGGGAAAATATCAAACCACAAGTTGATCACATCACCTTACCAAGTGGAAATAAAATTATACTATTGGCAGAGGGTAGATTAGTGAATTTAGGATGTGGAACAGGTCATCCAAGTTTTGTAATGAGCAATTCATTTACTAATCAAGTACTAGCTCAAATTGAGCTTTTCAAAAAATCTGATGAATATTCAAATCAAGTATATGTTTTACCTAAACATCTTGATGAAATGGTTGCCCATTTACATCTAGAAAAAATAGGAGCAAAACTTACCAAGTTAACTAAAGAACAAGCTGATTATATTAATGTTCCAGTTGATGGACCCTTTAAGCCTGAACTGTATAGATATTGATTTTTAGTTTTGGTTTTTATAAATATAATTAACACTATTCCAGATCTGATAAGCAATTCTGTGCAGGCAAATCCCAATTTTGCCTATATCATTATTGCTCTGGCTATGTTTATGGAGAATATTATTCCACCAATACCCTCTGAAATAATCATGCCTTTGGGAGGTTTCTTTGTTTATCAAGGAAATTTAAATTTTTATATACTTGTTTTTTTCGGCCTGATTGGTACAGTCGCGGGTTCGGTGCCATGGTACTACCTGGGAAGAGTAATGAATGAGCAAAAGATTTCTAACTTTCTCGATAAAAAAGCAAAATTTTTGGGTATTTCCTCCAAAGATTTAACAAAAAGTAGAAAATGGTTCGATAAGCATGGAGTTTCATTAGTATTTTGGGGGAGATTAGTTCCTGGAATTCGAACATTGATTTCAGTTCCAGCTGGCATTGAACTTATGCCTCCAGTTAAATTTTTTATTTGGACTAGTTTGGGTAGTCTAATTTGGGTTATATTTTTAACTCTTGCAGGATATTTTTTTGGTGAGAATTATCGTTTAATTTCAGAATATATTGACAATCTCAAAGTTTTTTTAAAACCTATTTTCCTTTTTGCGATTGTGTATTTAGCGATTAAATATTTTAAAAAGGTACGTAATTAAAAGTTTTAAAAAGGCATATCATTATTTTGTTCTCTTGATGGATTATTATCAGTGTCTTTTTTAGATCCTAATAAATTTAATCTATCCACTCTAATAACTGGTTTAAATCTATCCTCCCCACTATTTTTATCTTTCCATGAATCGATTTTTAAGCTGCCAGTTATTCCGATTAGGGACCCTTTTTTTACATAATCTGCTGCAACCTGAGCTTGTTTACCCCATATTTCTAAATTAAACCAATCAGGTTCCTCTTCCCTGTTTCTACGGTTAACGGCAAGAGTGAAGTTCGCAACTATGCTGCCAGATTCAAAATATCTTACATCTGGTTCTTTCCCTGCCCTTCCAACTAAATTTATAGTGTTGATTTCCATAACAAATTTTCTTTTTATATTAGTCAGTTTTTTAAATTTTGCTTGAACTTTTATAAGACCTTCATAACTAAATAAAAAATTTTTCTAACCGTTTTAGAAAAACGCATTATTATCTGAATAAGTAAATTTATTATTGTGATTTTTAATCGATTAAAGTTTTCCAGGGACATTGGAATTGATCTTGGAACTGCAAATACCCTTATACATGTTTCTGGTAAAGGAGTAGTTCTTCAAGAGCCTTCAGTAGTAGCTATGGATTTAGAGGAGGGTGTTCCTCTGGCTGTTGGTGAAGATGCCAAACTAATGCTTGGGAGAACACCTGGAAATATTCGAGCCGTAAGACCGTTGAGAGATGGTGTGATAGCTGATTTTGATGCTGCAGAACAAATGTTGAAAACATTTATTCAAAAATGTAATGAAGGTAGAGGAATATTAGCTCCAAGATTAGTGATTGGAATACCGAGTGGTGTTACAAGTGTAGAGAGGAGAGCAGTTAGGGAGGCTGGTTTGGCAGGGGCTAGAGAAGTTCATTTAATTGATGAACCAGTTGCAGCTGCCATAGGTGCTTCATTACCAGTAACAGAACCCATAGGAACGATGATCGTTGATATTGGTGGAGGGACAACTGAAGTTGCTGTATTAAGTCTGGGTGGTACAGTTTTGAGTGAATCAGTAAGAGTGGCTGGTGATGAAATTAATGAATCAATTGCAATTTATTTAAAGAAAGTACATAATCTAGTTGTTGGAGAGAGAACTGCCGAGGAAATAAAAATAAAAATAGGATCGGCATTTCCCAATGATGAATTTGATTTAACTTCTATCGAAGTGCGTGGCTTACATCTTTTATCAGGCCTGCCAAGATCTATCAACTTAACTTCAGGTGAAATACGAGAGGCAATGGCTGATCCTTTGAATAAAATTGTTGATGCAGTTAAAAGAACATTAGAAAGAACACCTCCAGAATTGGCTGCTGATATTGTTGATAGAGGGATTATGCTTGCTGGCGGAGGTGCTCTAGTAAGGGGCGTAAGCGATTTGCTCAGTCACGAGACAGGGATATTTACACACATAGCTGAGAATCCTCTACTTTGTGTTGTGAATGGCTGTGGGGATGTTCTAGATGATTTCAAAAAGTTAAAAAGAGTGGTTGATACGCCAGATTTCGCAAGAAATGCTGTGAGAGATTAGTTTTAATGATTCAAAATCGGAGAATATCGACTTCTCGTTGGTGGAATAAAAAAAATTTTTGGTATTTATTGATATTTTCAATAATTTTAGTGATTATAAGATTTTCTAAAACTGGTTATTACAAGGATATCTTCTATTTTATCTCTAAACCTTTTTGGCCTGGATCATTTCAACAAGAGCTCATCCTCAAAAGTATTGATCTAGAGGCTATGAGCAAGTTGGATCTATTAGAACAGGATAATTACAGGCTAAGAGAGCTTTTAAACCTTCAAAGATCTTCCAAGAACAATATAAGTGCAGCAGCAATTTCCAGACAAACAAGCAGTTGGTGGAGAAAAATTATTTTAAATAAAGGAGATAGAGATGGGGTTTCAATAGGAGATGCTGTTATTGGCCCAGGGGGATTAATTGGAATAATTGAAAACACCTCACATTATACTTCCACAGTAAAGTTAATTACTTCAACCGAGAGTAAGATTGGAGTCTGGCTTCAGAAGAGTAAGTACCATGGTCTTCTTGTTGGTGTTGGGGCAGAATCTTGCAAATTGATTTTCTATTCAAAAGATATAAATATTAAAGTAGGTGATTTTGTTTCATCATCTCCTGCCAGTACTTTGCTACCTCCTAATATCCCTATTGGTATTATTGAGTCAATAGATACCCTGTCAAAAACTAACGTCACTGCAAATGTCCAAGTAATTGCTAAACCAAATGCTATTGATTGGGTACAGATAGTTAAGATGTCAAATTAAAATCATATGGCCAGAAAACATAATTTTGCTTATTTATCTTTTTTGTTGATACCCATTATGCATTTCACTAGTCCTGATTTGTTTTCTCTAATGGGAATTCAACCTTACTGGCCTTTACTATTGCTACTACCTTTGGTAAGCAAGAAGAAATCAAGTATTGGTCTCTTTTTAGGCTTACTGCTTGGGGTTTTTCTGGATTCATTGAATGAGTCTCCATATACTCAAGTTCCTGGTTTGGCGGTTGCTGGTTTATGGTTTGGCAAGATAAATAATTATAATCAAAAATCTATAGAGCCTATGCAGTATGGATTATTTGCTTGCCTTGCCAGCTTTATTTGTGGATTACTATATTTTCTGCAGATTTTTTATAAGCACTTTGGGGATACAAGTCTCTATTTGATACCTTATGGAATTAAAATAATCCTTATCAAAGTAGTTTTAACAGGTTTATTTGCCCCTTTGTTATGCCCATGGCTCGATCATTGGTTTAATGTTGGGTACTCAAATAATAAATTTAATAGGTAGAAATCTAGGTATTGCAATTATTTTTTACTGCTTAGATTGTTAATTTTCGAATCATAAAAATATTTTGTAGATTTCGAATATATATTAATGACACTGCTTAATGTTATATTTTTACTTGTTAGATTAATAATAATTAAACATTCATAGCATAAATTGCTTTGAATAAAATCAGTTAATCATTTTTTTATCGATGTCCAAAGCAAGTATTTTAGTTGTTGATGATGAACCAGCTGTTTTAAAAGTGTTAGTAACACGATTACAGTTGGCTGGTTATGAAGTCTTTTCAGCAACTAATGGTGAAGAAGCTATTGAGGCCTTTCATAAAGAATCTCCAGACTTGATTGTTCTTGATGTCATGCTTCCCAAAATGGATGGTTTTGCTGTTTGCAGACGAATTAGGGCTGAATCAGTTGTACCAATAATATTTTTAACTGCATTGGAGGCGATTTCAGAGAGAGTTGCAGGATTAGATCTTGGTGCCGATGATTATCTTTCAAAGCCATTTAGTCCAAAGGAATTAGAAGCAAGAATTGCTACCATACTAAGACGTATGGGACCAAATATACCTGTTACTGAAACCAAAGAGGTTCCTTCTGGAAAAGGGGTGATGAAATTTGGTAATTTGGTAGTTGATACCAATAGAAGGCAAGTTTCCAGAGGAGGAGAAAGAATTAGTTTAACCTATACTGAATTTAGTCTTTTGGAACTCTTATTCGACGAACCAGGAAAAGTTGTTCCCAGAGCTGAAATATTAGAGCAGCTTTGGGGCTATCCTCCTCGTAGAGCTGCTGATTTAAGAGTAGTTGATGTCTATGTAGCAAGATTAAGAGGAAAATTAGAGCCTGATCCAAGAAACCCTGAATTAATACTTACAGTTCGTGGGATTGGCTATGCATCTCAACGAGTGGGCGAAACTGCCACATCTTTGGCAAGTTAAAAGTTATTCTGATAAATTTATTAAGTAAAACTACATTTTTCCTCTTTTGTCTGAACTACGAGAAGCACGATTAAATAAAGCTGAGATATTAACTAATAGAGGTTATCAACCCTACGCTGAGTGCTACGAAGTAACACATACTTCTAAATATCTACTTGATAATTTTAGTTATCTCGAAAATGGTAGTGAATATGAATTAAACGTTTCTATCGCTGGGAGAATCTTGGCAAAAAGGGTAATGGGGAAAATTGCCTTTTTCAGTTTATGTGATCAAGAAGGGACAATTCAACTATATTTGGAGAAATTGATTATTGATAATGAAGCAAATTCCTCCAATTCTCTTACATTTAGTGATTTGAGAGAGTTAGTTGATATTGGCGATTGGGTAGGTGTTTCAGGAATTTTAAAAAAAACTAACAAAGGTGAATTATCTATTAAAGTTGATAAATGGCAAATGCTTAGTAAGGCATTACAACCACTGCCTGATAAATGGCATGGATTGACTGATATAGAAAAGAGATATAGACAAAGATATCTTGATTTAATAGTAAATCCTCAATTAAAGAGTGTATTCAAAACGAGAGCTACTTGTATAAGTTTAATTAGAAGATGGCTTGATGATAGAGATTTTTTAGAAATTGAGACTCCAATATTACAATCAGAAGCAGGGGGTGCAGAAGCAAGGCCTTTTATTACTCATCACAACACCCTCGATATTCCTCTTTATTTAAGAATTGCTACTGAATTACATCTAAAAAGAATGGTAGTGGGAGGTTTTGAGAGAGTTTATGAATTAGGTCGTATTTTTCGTAATGAAGGTATAAGTACAAGACATAATCCTGAATTTACTTCAGTGGAAATTTACAAAGCTTTTGCAAATTATGTTGATATGATGAATATCACTGAAGAAATAATTAATCATGTAGTTTTGAAAACTTGTGGATCTTTAGAAGTTGAATATCAAAATCAGTTAATAGATTTTTCTCAATCATGGCAAAGAATTACCATGAAAGAAGCAGTTAAGAAATATGCCAATATTGATTTTGACTCTTTCAATGGAAATCTAGAAGAGGCATTGGCTTGTTGTAGAAAAAATAAAATCGATATTTCCTCGAAACCAACTAGTATTGGAAGATTATTAAATGATGTTTTTGAACAAAAAGTTGAATCCAAGCTTTTTCAACCAACTTTTATTATTGATTACCCTATCGAAATTTCACCTTTAGCTAGAAGACATCCAACAGAAAAAGATATGGTTCAAAGATTCGAATTGTTTATTGCAGGTAGGGAGCTTGCAAATGCCTTTAGTGAGCTAATTGACCCAGTTGATCAAAGAGAGAGACTAGAGTTGCAGCAATCGATGAGAGATGCTGGAGATCTTGAAGCTCATTGTGTTGATGAAGATTTCTTACAAGCTTTGGAAATTGGTATGCCTCCAACTGGTGGATTGGGAATAGGTATTGATCGATTAATTATGTTGCTTACCAATAGCGCTTCAATACGTGATGTAATTCCTTTCCCTTTATTGAAACCAGAATTAAGTTTGAATAAATCTCAAAAATCAACCTCGAATGCAGTAAAATAGTATTTTACCCAATACGAAATTTTCAAATGAGTGGTGAGCGTGTTGGTTTTCGTTTCAAGCATAAAGATGCTGTAGTGAAAAGAAATCCTCAAGGCCGATCTAGAAGAGGTTGGGTTATGGAGCCAGTTGAACAAACTACCAGTAGGGGTACAAAAATGCCTGCTTACAGAATTCGCTGGAGAGATAGCGAAAGACCAGAGATAGTTTTACAACATATGTTAATAGCTGATCCTGATCCCAGTCCTCCACCAGAATCAGTGTGTTTAAATCCAGAATAGTTATCTAGCGAGTGCTGATCTTATTTCTCTTTTGATATTTTTATTTTTATCAGCTTGCCTCTTGTCATGTAGCTTTTTCCCTTTGCCTACTCCAATTTTTAATTTGATCCATGATCCTTTGAGATATATTGATAGTGGGATAATAGTTAAACCTTTTTTTTCAGCGCTATTCCTTAGTTTGAGAATTTCTTTTTTATGTACTAATAATTTTCTTTCTCTTAAAGGATCATGGTTGAAATAAGCCCCCACATTTTTATGTGGGGAAATGTGAACATTCTTTAATAAGATTTCTCCATTACTGAATGAGCAAAATCCATCTCTTAAATTAGCGTTACCATTTCTTATAGATTTGACTTCAGTTACTAAGAGTTCAATCCCTGCCTCAATTGTATCTAAAATTTCATATTGAAATTTGGCATATTTGTTCTGTGCTAATAATTTAATAACAGATTGTTTTGTTGAATTTTTTTGCATTTTAACGTTAATCAATGCTTCTCCTTTGAGGAAAAGCTATTAATCTTTCATTATGGCAATAATATCCTCTAGTTTAAATCAATCTGATTCACCTCGCTCTAAGAAAGAGTTAAGAATCGTTGAGTCTAGAAATTTGCCAGGAGAGGATAGTAATGTAAAAAATTTCAATTCTCAGCGACCAAGTTTTTTTAAAGATTTTATTGGACAAGAAGAGCTTAAAGCTTCTTTGAGAATTGCAATAGATGCATCTGTTTTTAGGAATGAGAGCTTAGATCATGTTCTTTTTTATGGACAGCCTGGTCTAGGAAAAACTACGTTGGCTTTGATGCTGGCTAATGAAATTAAAACTAAGTGTAAAGTGACCAATGCATCTGCAATTGAAAGGCCACGAGATATTGTTGGATTAATATTAGGATTAAAAGAAGGAGAGATCTTATTTATTGACGAGATTCATCGTCTTAATAAGCTTACTGAAGAGATACTATATTCAGCAATGGAAGATTTTAGATTAGACTTAACGGTTGGGTCTAGTCGAGGTACTAAATGCAGGTCAATAACTCTGCCAAGATTTACATTGATTGGAGCTACAACAAAACTGGCATCTTTGAGCAGTCCTCTAAGAGATAGATTTGGTATTTGTCATAAAGTAAGTTTGTATTCAGTAAAAGATTTGCAAAATATAATTCTCAATTTTTCAAAAATAATCAATATAAATTTAACTACACAGGCAAGTCTAAAACTTGCAATGAGCTCAAGAGGAACTCCGAGAATTGCTTTGAGGCTTCTTAAGCGTGTTAGAGATTACTCGCAAGTAAGAGAGAGAGATAAACCAATCTCTATTAAAATAGTTCAAAAAGTTTTAGAGTTTCAAAAAATTGATAATAAAGGATTAGACGAAACTGATAGAAAGTTTATTTCTTTTTTAAGTGCAAATAATAATGGTCCTGTTGGACTGGATTCAATAGCGGCTGGATTAGGTGAAGATTCGGCAATGTTAGAATCTATTGTTGAGCCATATTTACTTCAATTGGGTTTGATTGCAAGAACCCCTAGGGGCAGAATCCTGACTTCTTTGGGAGTGAATCATTTAAATGAATTTCAGTAAAAATATATGAAAAGTTTTATTTTTGTACTTTTATTTTGTCTTGCATTTTGCAATATGAAACCAGTTTTATCTCTGGATTCCCAGCAAGAATTATTTAATGAAGCACTAAAATATACTTCAAATGGGCAATTTAATGTTGCTTTAAAAAAATGGGATGAATATATTTCTATCTATCCTGAGGATCCTCAGGCATTTAGTAATAGAGGTAATGTAAAACTTGTTCTGGGCGATTCTGAAGGCTCAATAATGGATCAAGATGAATCTATAAATTTAAGTCCAGATGAACTAGATCCTTACATAAATAAAGGTATTGCCAAAGAGGCTCAAAGTCTTTGGGCAGATGCAAAAGAGCAATATGAATATGTTCTTAGAAGAGATGAAGAGAATTCTTCTGCTTTATATAACCTTGCAAATGTTGAGGGTTCATTATCAAATTGGAAGATTGCTCGAGACTTATTTCAGAAGGCTTCAGATGTTCAACCTGGATTTGCAATGGCTAGATCAAGTCTTGCACTAGTAAATTATCAATTAGGAAATTTTGAAATAGCCGAAGCTGAGTTAAGGAAATTAATTAGAAGGTACCCTACATTCGCAGATGCTAGGGCAGCTTTAACTGCATTACAGTGGTCTAGAGGTAAATTCGGTGAGGCCGAGAGTAATTGGATTGCTGCTTCAGAACTGGATGCAAGATATTTCCAGAAGGAATGGTTGTTAAATGTTAGAAGATGGCCACCAAACCCTACTAGAGATCTAATGAAATTTATCGACTTACAATAATTAATGACTGATATAAATCTTAATTCTAAATTTGATTCTTTTGAGAAAGAGATTCTTGATGTGCGAAGGCATATTCACTCACATCCTGAAATTAGTGGGCTTGAGCATCAAACAGCTATGTTGATAGCAGGATATTTAAAAAATATTGGCTGGAGAGTAAAAGAATCTATTGGGAGAACAGGGGTTGTAGCAGAATATGGATCCACGAAAAATGGATTTATTGGTTTAAGAGTAGATATGGATGCTTTACCAATTGAGGAGTTTACTGATTTGAGTTTTTCCTCTAAGTTTGATGGAATCATGCATGCATGCGGCCATGATATTCATATATGTATTGGTTTAGGCGTAGCCCAATTACTAAAAAATTATGATCTTAAATATGGGACAAGACTTATTTTTCAGCCTGCTGAGGAGATTGCCTGCGGAGCAAGATGGATGATTGATGCTGGGGTTACTAAAGATTTAAAAAAAATACTGGGGGTTCATACATTCCCAGATTTGCCAGCTGGTAAGGTCGGTATCAAAAATGGAAGTTTAACAGCAGCAGCAGCAGAATTAACGATTAAAGTTAAAGGAAAAGGTGGGCATGGAGCAAGACCCCATGAGGGCGTTGACGCTATATGGGCTGCATCAAAAATAATTTCTGGAATTCAGGAAGCCATAACAAGAAAATTAGATCCTCTTGATCCTGTTGTAATAACTTTTGGAAAAATTAATGGAGGCAAAGCTTATAATATCTTATGCGAAAGTGTTAGTATAATTGGCACAGTAAGATGTACTAATAAAGAATTATTTAAAAATCTTGGAGAATGGTTAAAAACTAACATATCTGATATTGGTAAAAGTTGTGGAGCAGAATGTGAAGTGAGATTCAGAGAAATTACCCCTCCTGTAAATAATAATCCAGAAATTAACAGGGTACTTAGAGATGCAGCGATTACTTTATTGGGCTCTGAAAATGTAGTGGAGTTGCAAAAACCATCTATGGGGGCAGAAGATTTTGCTGAATTTTTGAATTATGTTCCAGGTTCAATGTTTAGATTGGGTGTTGCTGGTAAGAAAGGTTGTGCACCCTTACATAGTTCACAATTTAATCCTGATGAAAGATCTATCAAAGTAGCTGTTATTTTATTAACTCAGGCTATTGTCAATCTAAACAAATGAAAATAAAGCTGATATCTCTTTATAGTTTGCTCACACCTTTGATAATAGCCATTTCAATTGTTGGTTATTTATTTAGATCCGACAGTAAAAAGAATTTTTATATTCCTATGGGATTGGTAGGGGTTTCAATGATTTTTGATAAGCAAGTTCAGAGAAGCATGAAAAGAAAGAATATTTTGAGAAAAATAAATTTTTTTAAAAACAACTAAATATAAATTGTTTTATATACTTTATTGCTGATTTAGATGCCTAAATTTTTAAAAAGAGCTATTTTTTAATTAATACTAGGGGTGCCAAGTCCAAGACTTTGCTGAGATCATACCCTTTGAACCTGATTCAGTTAATGCTGGCGCAGGAAAGTGGCTATCTGATCAAACTTTAGTTATAAACTTACTTAAATAATTTAGTCATGAGAACTTCTTGGATAAAACCACGTTTGGGCAAAAAAAATATTACTCAAATGAATTTCGCAAGAAATGGACAAATAACTGAAGAGATGAGTTTTGTTGCTAAACGTGAAAATCTTCCTGAATCGCTAATTATGGAAGAAGTTGCTCGAGGTCGATTGATTATTCCTGCCAATATCAATCATTTAAATTTAGAACCAATGTGTATTGGAATTGCCTCTAAATGTAAAGTAAATGCGAATATTGGCGCGTCACCCAATGCCAGTAATATTAGTGAGGAAGTTGAAAAATTAAATCTAGCAGTGAAATATGGAGCTGATACTGTAATGGATCTCTCAACTGGTGGGGTCAATCTAGATGAAGTAAGACAAGCAATAATTCATGCTTCTACTGTACCAATTGGTACAGTTCCTGTGTATCAAGCTCTCGAGAGCGTTCATGGGAATATTGAACGCTTGACAGAAGATGATTTTCTTCATGTGATTGAAAAACAATGTCAGCAAGGCGTCGATTATCAGACAATACATGCGGGATTGTTAATTGAACATCTACCAAAGGTAAAAGGAAGAATTACGGGAATTGTAAGCAGAGGAGGAGGAATATTGGCGCAATGGATGTTGCATCATTTCAAGCAAAATCCACTTTTTACCAGATTTGATGATATTTGTGAAATATTTAAAAAATACGACTGTACTTTTTCCTTGGGAGATTCTCTAAGACCAGGCTGCCTGCATGATGCATCAGATGAGGCACAGTTAGCAGAATTGAAGACACTTGGAGAACTTACAAAGCGTGCTTGGGAACATAATGTTCAAGTTATGGTTGAAGGACCTGGCCATGTACCAATGGATCAAATTGAATTCAATGTTAAAAAACAAATGGAAGAATGCTCTGAAGCCCCATTTTATGTTCTTGGACCACTAGTAACCGATATTTCCCCTGGCTATGATCATATATCCAGTGCAATTGGTGCTGCAATGGCAGGTTGGTACGGTACTGCGATGTTGTGCTACGTTACACCTAAAGAGCATTTGGGGCTCCCGAATGCAAATGACGTTAGAGAAGGTTTAATTGCTTATAAAATAGCTGCACATGCAGCTGATATTGCCAGGCATAGACCAGGGGTAAGAGATAGAGATGATGAACTTAGTCATGCTCGCTACAATTTTGATTGGAATAGGCAATTTGAACTATCTTTAGATCCTGAACGAGCAAAGCAATTTCATGATGAAACTTTGCCTGAGGAAATATTCAAAAAAGCTGAATTCTGTTCAATGTGTGGCCCTAAGCATTGTCCGATGAATTCAAAAATTTCTGATGAATCCCTAGATCAATTGAAAAATAAATTGTCTGAATGCAATAGTTCTGTTTGAAAATTAATTTTATAAAATCTCCTTTGTTTTATTTACGACATTCTCAACTGTAAATCCAAAGTTTTCCATACATTTTCCTCCAGGGGCTGATGCTCCAAATCTATCCATAGTGACACAAACTCCATCAAGACCAACATATTTGTGCCAGCCAAAAGAATGCGCTGCCTCCACAACAACTCTTTTTTTGACACTACTTGGTAAAACGCCTTCTTTATAGGATGCATCCTGTTCCTCAAAGAGCTCAACACAGGGCATAGAAACCACTCTAGTTTTTATTCCAAGTTTTTGGATTTCTTTACTTGCTTCAATGCATAGATTTAATTCACTTCCAGTACCAATAAAAATTAGATCTGGAGTACCAGGACAATCAGAAACAATGTAACCGCCAAGTTCTACTTTATCTATAGATGTATTTGATTGATTTGGCATTCCTTGTCTGCTGAGACAAAGTGCTGAAGGTCTTTTCCTATTCTTGATTGCAACTTTGTAAGCCCCACTTGTCTCGTTACCATCTCCAGGCCTAAATACAAGCATATTTGGCATGGCTCTAAGAGACGGAATAGTCTCTACAGGTTGATGAGTTGGTCCATCTTCCCCTACCCCAATAGAATCATGAGTTAGAACATAAATCACACCCAGTTCGCTTAGTGCAGACAATCTCATGGACCCTCTCATATAATCTGCAAAGACCAAAAAGGTTCCACCATATGGAATTAGACCGCTATCATGATAGGCGATACCATTCAAGATGGCAGCCATTGCATGTTCCCGCACTCCAAAATGTAAATATCTTTTTTCAGGGGAACTGGCTTGAAATGAACCAGTCTCTCCTTTTATGTCAGTGTAATTTGAATGGGTTAAATCTGCTGAACCTCCAATTAATTCAGGTAAGTTTGGCCCAAGGGCTCCCAAACAGATTTGAGAGTGTTTACGCGTTGCAAGGCCCTTATCATCTGGAGTGTATGAAGGTAGATCAGAGTCCCAGTTATTAGGTAATTCTCCTTTTAGCATTCTCTCTAATTCGCTTCCTTGGCTTGGATATGCCTCTTTATAGGCTGAAAACTTTTCGTTCCAAGATTTTTCTGCTTCTTCTCCTTTCTGGATAGCTTGTCTGAAATGCTCATAAACTTCATTTGGGATTTCAAAAGGAGGGTATTGCCAATTTAGAAAATCTCTAGTAAGTGCACCCTCTTCTTCGCCAACAGGAGCGCCATGAATTCCCGCCGTATCAGATTTGTTAGGTGATCCGTAACCAATAGTTGTAGAAATCTTTATTATTGAAGGCTTATCTGTTATTGATTTTGCAATTTTTATGGCATTAGTTATGGCATCTACATCGTGATTTCCATCTTTCACATGCTGAACGTGCCAACCATAAGCCTCGTATCTTTTTAAAACATCTTCAGTAAAGGATACGTCTGTTCTGCCATCAATAGTTATTTGATTATCATCATATAGGGCGATTAATTTCCCAAGCTTTAAATGACCAGCTAGTGAGCAGGCTTCAGAAGCAATGCCCTCTTGATTACATCCATCGCCCATAATTACATATGTATAATGGTCAACGATTTCAAAGTTGGGCTTATTAAATTTTGCAGCGAGATGGGATTCAGCTATGGCTAATCCAACTGCATTAGAGATGCCTGCACCAAGAGGTCCAGCTGTAACCTCTACTCCCTCAGTTTCAAATGTTTCTGGATGCCCTGGGGTTTTTGACCCCCATTGTCTAAACTCCTTAATATCATCAATAGATACTGATTTATAACCTGTTAAATGCAATAAAGAATACAACAACATACAACCATGACCCGCAGATAACACAAATCGATCTCTGTTAAACCATTTGGGATTATTTGGATTGTGATTAAGAATGTTTTGCCACAGTGCATATCCCATTGGTGCGCAACCCATAGGCAGCCCGGGATGTCCACTATTCGATTTATTAACTGCATCTACAGCCAGCATTCTTATACTATTTACGCATAGTGATTCAAGGGATACGGTTGTAGAGACCATTGTTTTTAAATAATGAAGGTTTGAATTTTGTAGTTGATTGTCATTAATTAAGTTTACTAAAAGCTAAGCAAACATTATGACCACCAAAGCCGAAGGAGTTTGAAAGAGCAACTTTAACTTTCGCATCTCTCGCATGATTTGGTACGTAATCAAGATCGCACTTTGGATCAGGATTAACGTAATTAATTGTAGGGGGGATAAAATTATGTGTCAAAGAGAGTACACAAGCAACAGCTTCTATACCTCCAGAGCCCCCTAATAGATGACCAGTCATCGACTTAGTAGAGCTTACAGGAATAAGGTAGGATCTGTCTTTAAAAATCGATTTAATTGCGGCAGTTTCATTACTGTCATTAGCTGAAGTGCTGGTTCCATGTGCATTTATGTAATCTACTTTTTCTAGATCAATATTTGCATCTTGAATAGCTAGGCTGATTGCTTCAGACCCTCCAATTCCTCCTGGAATAGGAGCAGTTATATGGTGCGCATCACAGGTTGTGCCATATCCAACTATTTCTGCATAGATCCGAGCATTTCTTTTTTGGGCATGTTCCAGAGTCTCCAAGATAAGGATTCCAGAACCTTCACCAATAACAAACCCATCTCTTTCTGCATCAAATGGTCTACTTGCTGTTTCGGGACTTTCGTTCCTGAAAGATAAAGCTTTGGCACTTGAAAACCCTGCTACACCAAGAGGAGTAATACTTGCCTCTGCTCCTCCACAAATCATTGCATCGGCCTTTCCAAGTTGTAATATTCGGAATGAATCGCCTATGGCATTTGAGCCTGCTGCGCATGCCGTTGAAACAGAGGAGCTTGGCCCTCGTGCGCCAATAGCTATAGCCGCAAGGCCAGTTGCCATATTAGGTATCATCATTGGAACAGTGAAAGGGCTCACTCGTTTTGGACCCTTTGAATCCAAAATTTGAGCTTGACTTTCCATAGTCAATAAACCACCTACACCTGATCCAATGATTACACCAATTCTGGAAGCATTCGTTTCATTAATTATTAATCCAGAATCATTAAAGGCTTGTTTTGCAGCAATAACACCAAACTGAGAAAATCGATCCCATCTTTTCGATTCCTTCGGTTCAATATAATCTTCGGTTTTAAGATTCTTTACCTCTGCTGCAAATTTGCATGGGTGATGTTCAGGATCAAAAAGAGTAATGCCTGAAACACCATTCATCCCATTCTGAAGTCCGAATAAGTATTCATTAATGTTGTTACCTATTGGAGTAACAGCACCAATTCCAGTAATAACTACTCGATGGAGACTTGCCATCCGCAATTAACCTTTTTTCTCTTCAATAAATTTAACAGCATCTCCTACTGTTGCGATACCCTCTGCAGCTTCATCAGGTATCTCGATGTCGAATGCCTCTTCAAGAGCCATAACAAGTTCTACAGTATCAAGGGAATCTGCACCCAAATCATTTTGGAAATTGGAATCAGATTTAACTTCTGCAGATTCGACGCTCAATTGCTCTGAGACTATTGAGCGAACTTTTTCAAAGGTTTCTTCTTGTGACATAGTTTATGGAATTTACTATTTATCTATATGATTTTATGCCCTAGAGTTAACAAGAGTGAAGCATATCTTAATTTTTTTAATTTCTTTGT